>Ga0114959_10000831_pt1 | contig 28798 bp, 25 predicted proteins | sample C_130625_EF_Meta_FD_87317 | JGI IMG/M metagenome (GOLD analysis project Ga0114959, IMG submission 87317) | Freshwater microbial communities from Lake Croche, Canada to study carbon cycling - C_130625_EF_MetaG | ecosystem: Environmental > Aquatic > Freshwater > Lake | place: Lake Croche, Canada... | reverse complement strand
TTGAAACCAATCTTAGGCTGGAAGGAATCCTGATCAACTGCACGAACCATCTGTAGAGGAACGTATGGGCAATAGAATAGACCAGCGTCGAACGCTGACGAACCCTTATAGCCAACAGTTAGGTAGTTACCACCGATTGCGTATGGATCGATGTATACCTTTAGACGACCGTTAAGAACACCAGCGAAAGTGTTACCAGTGTCATCTACCTGAAGATTGTTTGAGTTAAGAGCAGGGGTGTAATCAAGAACACCAGCCATCTGTAGAGCAGAAGCAACGTCTGAAGAACAGATAACAAGATTACCCTTACCACGACGAGTGCTCTTAGCAATTTGGTTAGCTTCTCTTTCAAGCTGGAACATAAGACCCTTAAACTTTTCAACTGACCAACGACCGTTTGAGTCGGTGTCAAGATCGAATATACCAGCAGTAGTTACGTTATCCTGAGCGCCAGCAACAGCAGTGATGTTGATAGTACGAACAACTTCACGGTTGATTTCTGCAAGGATTTCAGCTGATAGAATATTTGACAATTCTGTTTCAGCATCAAGACCATGGATTGCCTTAAGATCCTGGGCAAGTTCCATAGTGTATTCTGCCTTAAGAGCACGAGTGTTAGCAGTTACTGTAACCTTTTCGATGCTGAAAGCCATCTGTGGGAAAGCAGTATTTGCTTCAGTTCCAAGAGCTTCGCCCTGTGCTCTTGACATACCAACACCAGTGTTGTATGTATTAACAGCAGTAAGTGGTGAGGTGTTTGAAGCACCTGGGATAGAACCAACAAACTTGTTACCGAAAGTGTTAGCGCCAGAAGCAACAGTTGAAAATGTAGTATCAACTTCGTTGTAGAAAGTTTCTGCTCCACCCTGGCCATTTGTAGTATTGGCATAACGTGAACGCATAGCAAAGATCAAGCCAGTTGGGCCAGTCATTGGCTGAACGCCACAGATGTCATAGGCAATAAGGTTAGGCATTGCACGACGTACTAGAGAAATAAGAACTGGATCGAAAGTATCGATACCAGAACCGCCAGCCATAGCATTAGGTGGTACTAGAGAAGTAGTTTCTGTCATCATAGTCTGATACTGACCATGAGCGGCAGATTCCATTAGAGCCTTCTCAGTGTTCTCAAGCATAATTGCAGTTACGGAACGGCGATGCTGATCCTTAATAACGCCAAGAGCGTTATGATCAAGGACAGGTGCCCACTTGTTTTGAATTTCCTCAGCTAGATACATTTATTTTTCCTTTCGGGTTTTAAAATAGGATATAAATTATTTATATTAAATTACTTTTTAACGTTTCTGGCAATTGCCTGAGCATAACGGTTAACGTTTGGATCTACGTAACGGTTAGTTGATTCAGTAAGTTCGCCTTCGAATGTTTCTTCTTCGATATTAGAAGAATATGAAGCTGGTTCAGTACGGAAATAATTTTCCTTAATGATGTTCAACTTTTTCGCATATGTTTCAAGATTACCATCAAATTCAATTCCTTCGGCTAGAGCTGAGAACTTTTCCTGCTGTGTTAGTGCAAGGTCAGAAGCAAGTTCTTCAAAAATACCTCTAGCTTGATCCTCTACTAACTCACCCTTTAGAGCTGAGTTTTCAGAAATTGTTTCGTCAAGCATTTCTTCTAAATCACTTACCTTCTGAGCAAGTGCTTCTAGAACTTCTACCTTATCTTCAGGAACATTAATGTAATGCTCTGAGAAAAGATTCTTTAGTCCATCCATAAATTCTTCCATAATTTCATTGCGGAGAGTCGATTCGATGGCTACTTCGTTTTCCTTCATCCAGTTTTCTACAACGTAGTCTAGATAAGTGTCGATTTTTGAAGTTAATTCTTCATTAATAATAGATACCTGCTCTTCAAGCTTCTGTTCGAATTCTTCTTCAAGACGAGCGGTTTCTGTAATGATACGAGCAGAAATAGCTGCTTCGAAAAGGGTTGATGCCTTGTCCTTGAATTCTTCGGAAAGATCTGAACCAGCAAACATTTCTTCAACATCTTCTTTCATATTAAGCTTTGGCATCCCGTCCTTAGTTTTTGGACCCTTGCCAGTAGTCATATCGATAGTTGACGCGTTGCTTGCGGAATTGTCACCAACGCCGTATGTCTTGCCTGGACCAAACTGAGCCATAGTTGCATTAAACCAATGAGTAAGATCACCCTTTGACATCTGATGCATCTGGCCCATAACTGACTGCATCATACCAATCTTTGACTTGGCATCACCAGCGGGCTTAGAATTTGGCTTAAGAGTTGCTGCAGCCATAGTTTCTTCTTCTAGACCGTCTTCTTCGCTCTCAATTGCGTCGACAGGAAGCTCTTCCATATTTTCTAAGTCTTTATTTTTTTCGTTAGCCATTAAAAAATCTCCTTAATAGAATTTAAAATTATTTATATAAACTTGTTCTTTATTGCTAATGAAGCAATATAATCTTCGAAAATAGCCAAACGTTGCTCTTCAAGGTGCGACTTTGACATGCTATGGATTTTATTTTTTGTTTCATGTAACTTTTGTTCGTGCCAGGTATTCTTGACTGGATCATAAAGCCATTCAACATTTTCCATAATGCCCTTAACAAAAGCATCGGGGGCGGAAGGATCAGCAACAATATCAGCAGCAGTTGAAAGCTTAAGATCGCTTTGAACAACCATACGACCATTTGATTCTTTTAAGGAACCCATTGCTCGAGAAGAAACACCAAGGTTAGCACCAGACTCCAAAAGACCACGAGCGATATTACCCATTGGAGTTTCGGTAAGTTTTGCTTTTCCAAGGAAATTATTCCCATTTCTCTTTAGTTCTGTAATGATATGCGAAACACGATCAAGGTTAATTGATGGCCCAGATGGATGACCAAGTTCGCCATAGGCGCGACCCTTATCGACTGTTTCTTTCATATAACGATTAACTTCATTTTCTAAAACAGCTATTGGATAAACACGACCATTACGATTTTGTAATTCAGCCTGTAAGAATATACCTTCTATATAGTAGTCTTTCTTACCGTTTTCTTTTGCTTCAGTAACGAACTGAACGTCTTCAACTAATTCTGTAAAGAGTTTCATGGTTTCCTCTTAATTCTTGTAAGCAACAGGAACGGCTACTAATGTAGCGGATGTATTATTTGATGTTAAAATATCTGTTGCACCTTTTTCTACAATCAATGTTTCGCCACCAATAATAGACATTGTCCATTTAGTAGTAGTATTTGTAGAATCTTTACATGTAATTAGAGCTAAAGTTGTAACTGCAGAAGCATGTGATAATTTTACTAATGCGCTGTTGCTATAAGAACTAAAGGTTATTGTATTACAAACAGATTCTGTTCCGAGTGGTTTAATTATTGCTGCCATTATATTCTCCCTGTATCTGAATCGCCAACATTACCAGAAGGCATTCTTATAGGAGTATCTCCAGGCGCTGATTCTTTTTCTGTTTTCTTTTTCTTAGTGATCTCGTTAATCTTTTCTTCTTTAACAGCATCTCTGTAAGCAGCATCTTTGGCGTTAGCATCAGATGTACCAACCTTTGCTTTCAATCTTTTATAATCAGGATTCATTTTATCAAGAGCCAAAGCTTGAGTTTTAGCTCTTTTTTGAAAAGTAGAAAATCCTTTATCAGTATTTACGTCAGCAGTGTCCATTGATTTTGCTGCACCTCTAGCAGTACTCAAAGCAAGTGCATCTGAAATCTCATCAATCTGTTCTTCTTCTTCTTCTTTATGCATACCATAGTAAGCACCTAGTGCTCTTTTAATACGCTGTTTCTTTGAATCACCAGAAAATGTTTTATTCTTGCTATGAACGAAATCTGAAATTACTTCACTAGCTGGAGTTTTCTTAGTCAATACTTCCTGAAGTTTTTTCTTATCAGCAATCATTCCTCTTTTGCCTGGCTTTGCTTCTGGTACAGATTTACCGCTGCAACCACATGACTCACCTTCATAAGCCTTACCGCATGATTCACATTTCATTGATTCATAAACTTTTTCAGCGTCACCTTTTTTATTTCCATAACGTTTTTCTGATTTAGAATTTAATGCATAATGTTCATCATTTCCACTGTACGGATCTTCATCATTACCTACACGATCGGCATGCTTTTCAATCTTATGTTTCTTGGCGAAATCCTGATTGCCTGACGATGCATTAAAGTCAGAAATATCTGCTGGTTCTGTTTTACTCTTTTTAACACCAGCTAGTTTGTTTTCTTTTTGGGCTTTTGGAGCAACGTCTCTGAGCGGTTTCGCCATTTGTTTAATCCTCTGATTCTTCTTCGTTATCTGGTGTATAACCATACATTTGTTGAGCGACAGCTATTTTCTTATCATTTACTGCTGTTGCAATTCTATCAACGATCAAATCGTTAAATGCTGTTTCGAAATCTAATGGTTTCTGTTCATAAGCAGTTGAAATTAAATCTGTAATATCATATTTATATTCACTCATATATTAACCTCATTGTGTTTGTTGAGCATTACCACTGCCCAATGAATTAACTATATCTGGGTTTTTAGCAACTAATTGAACTGCTGCTTTATACTTAGACTGGTCCTGAATAGAACGGTTAGCAGGACTACCCTTCTGTTTCATTTGTTTAATGAAAACCATAGCCTGTCTTATTTCTTCTTGTTTGTTAGTTTCTTCAGGCGAAGCCTGTTGACCTTGATCCTGAGCCGCTGCTTGCTGTTGCATTTGCATAGCATTCTGCTCAATCATTGGATTCATCCAACGTGGATCCTGTGATTGATTCTCGGCAGCAATCTGTGCTTCCTGCTCTTCAATATCAACGTCAGTCTGCTGAAGAACGTTTCTACGAATCCAATCGTGTGAATAATACTTACCAGCAAAATCCTGGAATGCACCAGCCAACTGAATACGACCCTGAGCAATCTCAGCATCTTTAAGCTCAGTGAAATAATTATCTTTGGCATAGTCAAACTTAATGTCGGATACAAACACATTCCAATCATCAGGTGTCATAATTCCCTTAAGAACTAATTGTTTTTCAAGCATCTTAATGAACAGCTGAGAAAATCTAGAACGAAGACGAATAATGAAACGAGCGAACTTCAACTCATCGCGAGTAATTTCAGTCGCGCGACCAATAGAAAATAGTGCGTCTGAGTTAAGACGACTTACAGGAACATTTAAGCACTGGAGAAATTTCTTTTGGAAATATAGAACGTCGTCCATTTGACCTAGTGTCTGACCGCCTGGTAGGGTAGTAACCTCCGTACCTCTACCACCTTCACGACGAGGAAGCCAATAGTCTTCCAACATGGTCATGAACTTACGGTCGTCTCTAATTTCTCCAGTTGCCGCATCATAGATCAAACGATTCTTATGTTTGACCATGATATCGCGAACATACTGCTCTGCCTTCATCTTAGGAAGATTACCAACGTCAATGTACCAAATACGACGTTCGGGGGCGCGAGCTAAACGATAGATAACCAAAGCATCTTCTAGTGTACGCAATTGATTAAGAGCCTTAATGGCTTTATGCAAATAAGAAAGAACCATTGTACCTTGATTATCAGTCAAACCAGATACAACATGAACTACTGAATCCTTGGCAATTTTCAAACCAGAAGTAGTTGGTCCGGATGTTCTATTGCCATAATTAAACCCTTTATCATTAAAGATAAAGTATTCGTTAGCAACCCTAGAGATAACTGCATCACCAGAGTTACCATTAGGAACTTTCTTTTTCGAAACTTCTCTTACCTTACGGATCTTACGTGGATCAACGTAACGTAGTTCTTTGATACCTTCTTTGGGGTTTTTGTCATCAACAAGCACATGATAATATAAACGCCCATCAACATACCAACGACGGTATATATCGTAGGCATGAGTATTAAATTGTAGTAAAGCTAAACAATTTTGGAATTCATCGGTTACCACTTTTTTAATTTGTGGTGACATTGTTTTAACGTTTTCTAAATTAATCTGTACAATTACTTCTTCATCAATAGAAATAGATTCGTTAATAATTTCATCAACCGCTGAATCACATTCGGGATGAAGCGACATCTCGCGATACTTAGTTACTAATTCTGCTTCTGTTCTAACAGTTCCGTCAAGATCAACATATGTACCAAACGCACCACCAGCTGCAACAACGACTGCACCATCATCTGTCTCCTTTGGAGCAAACGATTGAATCTCATCAATAGCTTTCTGATCTTTTCTTTTAAACTCAAAACCAAATAATTCTGCCATTTAATTCTCCAAATTGGAGGGGATTTGTTCCCCTCCTATAATCATAAAAAATATTTATTAGATAGCGCCAGCAGTACCATCTAGCTCAGTTTGTGGTCCATACACGTTTACGCCACCAGCCTTCTTATCAGAAGTCTCAATAACTGGAACCCAATAATCATAAGAGAATGTTACAGAAAATTCTTCGATTTGACTAGCTGAATCCCAGCCAAGTTGAATTTCGCCAATAGATGTTGGGAAAGCCCCAACAAACTGATATGAACGAATTTCTGAACCATCTTTAGAATATTGAATTACTTCTAAGTCTGTCTTATACTGTTCAGCGCCAATGCCAGCATCACGAACATTTGATACATGACGATTAAGAGCATTTGACCAAGTTTCGAACAATGCACGAACAGCGAAATCTTCGTCGTTCATTACTGTTACTGACCAGTCGCCGAAAGTTCTTTCTCCAGCAACTTTAATCTTACGACCAAAATAAGGAATTTCGATTGGAGAAATTGTTGATTCTGGAAGAGCAGCAGTACGGCAAACAAAACGGAACTTGTCTACAGAAACGCTATCAATGCCAAGAGCTCCTGGCACTGATAGAACTACGTTGAATAGGGATGGTCTGGCACCACCGTACACCAGACCATTTTGTTTGAAGCTATTGATATTAAATGGCATCTAAGATACTCCTTTTGAGCTTTAATCTATTTATTAAAACTTGCCAACAACTTCAGAGAACTGAACACCACTTGGAACAGCAACGAAGTTCAGCTGGATAAAGTTGATTGAACGAGCTGGCTTAATATAGATATCACCAACAAACTGAGCAGTATCAATTACTGATTGTGTGTTATTTGAATCATCACAAACAACAAGGAAATCAGTAATACCACGACGACCCTTAATAGTGCGAAGATAAGGTGTTACAAGATTTTTAAACTGTGCACGAGTAAATGCATCATTGAATTCAAATAGTGAATACTTAGCAGCGGTTGAAATTGCCTTTTCAAGAACGATAAACAATCTACGAACATTAATACGATCGAATGCAGATGGCTTTGCCTGAAGAGTTCTATCACCATAAAGAACAGTTCCCTGACCAGGAGGTGATATAACTGGGTTGATACCATTAGTATAAAGGGTATCACGTTCTGTTTTCTTAGGATTATAAGCAAGCTTAATTGAATTCTTAATGTTTCCGCGATTGAAACCAGCTGGTGACCACCATGCATCGTTAGTTTGATCTGTACGAGCGCATAGACCACCGATGTCGCCGTTCAATGGAATCCAACGGTTTACATCATTGTAGCGATCGTACTGGTATTTATAACCAGAATCAAGAACAGCATAAGAAGTACTACGTACAGCACCTCTCCAATTCTTAAGACTTGATGCTTCGTTACCAACATTGTTAAGCATCATAGCTTTATCTGGTGAAATTAATGCAATACAGTCTCTACGAGTTTCGCAAATGTTATCGATTATATAATTTGCTAGCTGGAAGTTTGAAACAGTTTGACCGCCAACTAATGCTGTTCCGCCGATTGGACGACCCTGTAGAACAAGAGAAATATCTACGTCTTCAGGTGACTGGAACAAGTCATAAGCTTCACCAAGGCAGCTCATTGTTATAGTTGCTTCGTCTCTACCATCATTACCTAGAGAAAACTGGATATTAAAAGGTGATAGTGAAGATGAATTTATTAGGTTTGTTGCAGTGTTTGAAACAGCTGTTGTACGATCATTTGCCCACCAAACATACTGTGAGTTCTTATTAATAACACTCTTATAATAATTATCAGTGCCATCGCCATTAACTGAACTTGTTGCTCTTGATAGACCCTTATAAGTTTCAAGAACAGTGCCAGTTACACCAGAGAACAATCCACCATTATCAACAACTACAACATGAAGTTCGTCATTGACAGAAGTGTTACCATTAACGAATTGATAATTTGACTGACCAGGAGCAGATCCAACTAGATTAAAGAATTCCCAGTTACGGTTAATTGTGCTTGTTACATAATTGTCGCGAAGTCTGTATGGGTCATCAAAAGTAATCTTCAATACGTTAGTGTTTGATGTAAGAGTAAAGTCAGAACCAACCGCCGGAACGATTGTAGAAATTGCAGTTCCATAAGCATTTGTTGCAAGCTTAAAGCCGCTTGTATTTGACTCAACGATATAATAGTTTGTACCACCAGCTAAACCAGAAAGAACAGTTTGAGAAGCAGCATTAACATAGTTGACTATATCACCGTTGCTATATGGATTTGTATTTGGAGCAGTAATAAATCCAGTATAAGCATTAACAAAACTACCATTACCATTGAATGAATTGGTTGCTGTATTTACATAAGATGCATTTGAGCCAACTTCAAGTTTTGTAATTTGAAGATACTGCAGGCTTAATGTACTGTTTCCAGCAAGGATCTGATCGCCAATAGAAAAATTAGAAGATACAGTATTAGCAGATCCATTTGATGTGCCTAGGAATTTAACAGTTGCGCTGTCTGATCCAATTCTAAATTCAATTGCTGTATTAACTGTTGAATTAGATAGAGGGATATTAGAAGAAAACGAATTCGCGTTATCGCAAACAGAAACTCTAAGAGAATTACCCATTGCTCCAGGATACTTTGCTAGATATGCAATATCTGTGTCGAACGTACCTTCTTTTAAGAGATAAGCGTTTTCATTCTTGACAATTTGATCAGCAAGATTAGCAACAAAGTATGGAGCTGAAGCATTAGTATTTGCGCCTGTGCCAACTGCAGTATATGTTGTTTCTGAACGACCAAAATAAAGATTTGTGTTAGCAGAACTACCAGTATTAGTAGTGAATATATTTGAAGAAAGGATAACTGCAGTTGAGTTTACAGCTGCAATACTATACTGAGTACCAGAAGGGATTACACTAGAATTACCTGTCTGTGTAACATACATACCAACAGACAAATTAGTAGTATTACCGATAAGGATATTGTTAGATATGATAGTATTTGCTGTTACAACAAAATTAATATTTGATGGCGTAGTGCCTGTAGTATTTGCAGCACGAGAAATATAAAGGCTATTTGTATAAGAAAGGAAATTGGCAGCAGTGAAAAATGTTTCTGCATTGAACGATGTTGGCATGCCATATCTAGAAACAAGAGAAGCTTCGTTATCTACTAACAATCTCTGTCCGATCGGACCCCAACGGAATACACCACCAAATGCACCAACAGAACTGGAAACTGCGGGCACAACTGTAGTAAGATCGATTTCAGTAACGTTTACGCCTGGAGATAATTGAAAAGCCATAGTTTTACCCCTTTATTAGGTTGTATGATAGTTATATTTACCATTATTTATAATAATTCAATTTTAAGGGGATTTAGAAATTTTCTTGTGTGTTCCACATCCAACTATCTGGAACGATCCTTTCAATTGTTTCATCGTATTCATCTCGACCGTCGAACATGAAACCGAATGGTGACATGTCCTGTTCCATATCCTCTTCTGTTTTTTCACGAAGGGACATAAGCGTATTTATATTGGTATAATCTTTGAAATATTGCTGCTCCGAGAGCCAAGCGAAAAGAACAAGACACATAACCAAGTCATCATGTTTGCCAGACTCGGCTTCATAAGAAGTTCCCTTCTTAGAGAAAGTTGAGAGTTCATTGATTGTATGGAAATCGTTGACTATAAATTGGTTCTGTTCGATAAGAAGCTTAAGGATAGAACATCCAACCGACTTAACGATCTTGGTTGTTCTGATACCCTTGTCTACCGAGCCTCCACCAAATCCACCGGTGATACGTTTACCCGAACGACCAGCATTCTCAGTAAACAATACATGTTCGTAACCAAAATCATAATGTAATGAGTGAGAAACCTGCTCACCGATATCGTTAATTTCAACTAGAACAGATGCATTATTATATGCCTTAGCTGATCGGTGAATGAAGTCTGCATAATCTATAGGTGATATAGCATTGTTACGATATACGCATGCCTGTTGATATGGCATAGTTGTTACATCTATAAGTTGGAATGCAGAATAATCTAGACCTTTACCACGAGAAACGTCGCATAACATTATATAGACATGTTGGTCGATTGGTTGGATATATTGAATTAACCCTTCGCGTTCAACTAATGGCGTTTGATGGACTAACTCTTTAAGTTTCCAACCAGCAATAAGAGTACCAGAGCTACCAAGGAATTCACAATTATATTCCTGATCGAACTTTTCTAAGTCGAAGTTCATAGCAGCTAAAGTATCGTCTCTCCATTTTTCGTCTCGTCCAGGAACATCTTGCCACATAACTTGTATGTGTTGATATTGGTTACGTTTCTGTATAGCATTGACCCAGATGCTATAAAAGTGATTTAAGCCACAAGGTGTAGAAACCAGAACAATTTTAGATTCGCTACCTGAAGAAATCGTAGGATAAACAGAGGTGAAAAACTCATCCCAGTTTTCAATGAACGCCGCTTCGTCGATAAACAACATATTAATAGAATAACCACGGATTGAATCTGTGGATGTTGCAGAAGCGATAACACGAGAGTTGTTTTCTAATTCAAAAGAACCCTTGTTCCATTCCTTGATACCCTGTTGTAGCCATATAGGCAGGTGCTGGTAAGCAAGCTGAATACGTCCAAGAATTTCTCGTGCCGTATCGCCTTTGTTGGCGAGGAGGGCAACTGTTTTGTCTTTATGGAATATGATATACCAAAGAATAAAAGCGCAGGTAGTAGTCGATTTACCAGCCTGACGAGCAGTCGTTACAATATTGAATCGATTATTGGCGAACGATAACAACATTTCTTTTTGATAGGGGTAAAGCTTAAAATTCATAAGCCCCTTATCAACGTTAATAATTTTCATATATGTTTCAGTGAAATATATAACGTCCTGAGAACATCTTATATATTCTTGTACTAGTTCAGGCGTCCATTCGATAGCCTGATTTTCACGCTTGAGATTAACGTTACCATTATACCCAGTGCGTACATTATTAAACTGCAGATCCACCATTTTTCATGTTCTCGATTACTTTTTGAAGTTCTGCTGTAGAACCTACAAATAAATTGTTATGAATAGTTTTTGCTGTTTCGTTTGTTGGGGCGCTTGCAGCTGTAATTTTTCTAATGGTATTTTGTAATTCCATTAAATCTTTATTAGCTGCTAACATTGTATCCATTAACTTTGCCAATACTTCAAAAGCTCTTGGGTGTTGAGAACTGTCTGCTATTTGACCAAGCTTAAACATAGCCTCTTGACCATTCTGTATAACTTCATAGATATTAGCTCTGGCTGTTTCAAAGTCTGTTTTCGCAGAATCATCATGAGCATCAACAATCATGTTACTGATTGTGCTAGTTGAACTCATTGGCGTAACACCTAAAGCTTGGCCTATAGGATCGTTGTTTGCATTATCTGTCATTATATCTCATCTTCATTGTAAATCATTGTAACAAACCCAAAATCATCAGATACTTTTATATCAGCATATGGTATTGTCGATATAGAATTATTAGGCTGACCATAATAACTTATTGAGGTATTACCTGGAGTAAATCCTGGCTGCACTGTAACACGTTCGCCAACAGGAAGAGTTCCAGCAACAGTTGGTATTTTTCCATATTCAGTATCTGGTAGATAAAAATTAGTTTCAACGAATTTAATAATATTACCTGTTTTAACAGGACCATATATATAGCCTTTTAGAACAAAGTCTAAAGTCCATATAATTGCTCTACGATTTTGAAAAGCGCCATCATAATTATCAGTATATGCTATATCATTTAATATGATTGGGATATCCATTGTAACTTCCATTTCGGGAATAAGTTTTACAGTGGTTGTCCAATCAGGAGTAAAATAAGGAATGATCTGCTCGATTATTTTTGTACCGTCTTCGGCATTTTTAGCATAAACATAAACTTTAAATTCTATGTCATATGGAACTGGGTTATATTGATATTTTAACTTGTTAACATCTGCAACATTTTTGACAGCTATTTTATTAATAGTTGGTAGTTTTCTAGATCCATCATATCTCATCTTGCCCATTTCAAAAGAAATCATAGGCAATGGAGCTACAGCAGAAGCTCTATCAATATTTGGATCTTGTGTTACACGGGCAAGCATTTTGTCTTTTGGTGCATATGTAACAGGAACTTTGATAAGAGATGTTACATTACCAGCTTTATCTGTTCTTGTAATACGAATATTGTTGACGAGTGTTCCCATCAAGATAACATATTTTCTTATCATTGAAAAGTAGAATGGAGAACCAAACATTAAATTGCTCTTTCGCTGAACGGATCAAATGCAGTAAAGTCAACAAACATATCTGACTCTGATTGTATTGCATCATTGTTTGAAACAACAACAATATCTGTTACTGATGATTGTTCCATCACAATATACTCATCGTTTTCTGTTAATAGGTTGAATCCACTTTCATCCATGATATTCCAATCAAGAATATTGGTGCTGGATTTTGCTTGTAGAATATCAATTTCAGGTATGCCAGTATTCATTAATTCATTGGAATATTCGAACAACTCGCAAGTCATTTCCCAAGTTTGAAGAGCACCCAACTGGTAAAACATTTCGAACTTGTTGACATACTTAACCTGGAAACACTTTTTGTTCAATGGGAAATATATAAGGTCGCCTTCGTTTGGTCTTGGTTGTGTTGAGAAACTACCAACTTCCTCATTAAAGATACGCTGAGCAACAGAGAATATAACTTGGTCTCTAATTTCAAGGCCAAACTTAGACATAAAATTACCATCACCAGAAAACCCATCTACTGACTTGATGTATATTTCAATAGGATATGCGCTCTCATAACTTGATTGATCGTCTGCGCCATATACCTTATCGTAGTTGTTTAACTTACGAGGCATATACCACATGTCTTGACCATAAATTTTAATAGTTTCAATAATTAAATTCTCGAGAAGCAGCTGCTCCTGAGACGATTGGAAATTATTGAAGAAAAAGTTAGTTGCCATATTAGCCAATCATATCTGTAACAGGAAGTGAATAGCTATGGATCATTTCTTTTTCAAGCTCTACTCTTTCCTGAGTGGCTTCTTCATATATTCGTTGACCATTAAAAGTTAAACCACCTGGCATTTTCATACCATCAAATTTCTTTAAGTTGTTACCCCACTGTTGTTTGATCAAACATGCAGCGTAACGAAGCAACCAGCGATCAGACCAAGCATCAGTATAGATGTCTGGATTTACAATTTCATAAGCTTCGACTAAAAGGTATTCACCAATATCTACCCTATCCCAATCCATATCAACATATAAACGATTAACATGACGATTGTATCTTAATGGTTGTTGACCAACAAGTATCTGTTCAAGATTTTGAATATGAGTTAGCGCCATAACATATGGCACCATAGAAACAGAAGTTAAAGTGTACAGATCATTAAGAGCAATCTGATAACGAATATTGAATAGGTTATTGGTATTTAAACCACTACCAATAGGAAATATATTAACAGCGCCAATAATGTTTTCAGGTAGTGTGATGTACTTGTTGGTTTTATCTGTTTGTGTTACTTGCTGTTTATAAAATAGTTTTTCGGAACCATCAAAATGGTAATCCCAAAAATATCTCAAAGACTCATCAATACGATCATCTACCTGATCGTCATCAACGTTGATTTCGATAACAGGCTTACCTAAACGTCGTAGACAATTTTCTTTAAAATCTGATCTTGATGTTGGGGTTGCCATTTTACTGACCTTGAACCTTTCCGGAATCTTTAAAATAAACAGCAACCGACCCTGGATATACTGTAACATTAGCTATTTTGCCATTTAGTACTCTAACATAATTTTTACTCTCAAGTACTTTATCATTAACTTTTACTGTTCCAGTAACACAAACTATAACATTTTCTACGCCATCGCCTGTATATGTTTTTGTTGTGTTTTCTTTTAATAAAGTAGCATCATATATTTTAGTAGCAAGAATTGGGTTTATACAAAACCAAGTTCCACTAGTAGTAGAATTTGTTCGCATTTTATATGATGTACTGTAATAATCTCTAAAGTCGTATAGATTACCGCCAGATAATTCTTGTATTACTTTACCATCAGAATCTATTAAATCTGCATAACCTTCTATGCAATAACCCAATTGACTGAATACGCCATTACCTGTTGTCTCTTCAACAGTAAAAACAAACTCATCATTAGCAGTAATATGACCAACACAAATAGCAAATCCTTTACATATTTCTGCAGTGCTTAATACTTTCATATTGAAATCTCATAAGAGTTGTTTGCTGATAATTCAGAAATAGAATATGTTTGTGGTTTACCAACAAGCGATTTAAACTCATTAACATGAGAGAATTTGTTATTAAATGTTTTTTTATTTTTAATATCTTTTAGAGCGTTGATACCAGCTAATGATATTTTTTTTAAGATATCTGATGTTGATATACTTGAATCAAACGTATACGGTTGAAAATTGTAGATTGGTGTTTCATCTACACCATCTGAAAATTTAACATGCATATTATGATCATCGTCATAACTTACAATAGTAACAATAATATTGTCTGACATACTAATACCTTTTTAATTTATATTTATTAACCAGAATAACCTCTTCGGTCACCAGTAGCTGCCCAAATAACATTACCACCACCTACAACATAATAACCTGGCGCACCGCCGCCGCCACCATTATTACTTCCACCACCTGCATTGCCTGGATCACCACCGCTGCCGCCGTTACCTGCAGTTCCTCCACGCCATTCGCCATTACCACCAACAGTAAGAGTACCGCCATTATATCCAGAACCTCCAACATACCCAGCGCCGCCGCCTCCGCCTCCACCAGGATTAAATGCTGGTTTTGGTGAACCATCGCCACCATCATTACCACCACCGCCGCCTCCGCCTCCACCCCATAAAGCGCCATTGTTATATACAGTTGTTGAAGTATTAACTAATAATGCATTACCGCCAGCTCCGCCACCTCCTCCATTTCGACCTGCACCAGCTCCACCAGCTCCGATAATTGTTCCATTATTATACAATTCAGTAATATCACCGGAATTACCAGTAATAGTCATAGCATAACTGCCAGATGAAGAAGATCCGATTACCACACCGTTATTGATTGTGTATGTCGACCAAGTTTTTCCAGCAGAATAATTAGTAAGATAATTTCCAGTATCAATATTCGTTGTGGTCGAACCAAAAGTAACATTTAATTTTGCATGACCACGATAATTTGATGTTTTAGTTTGGGTGCCAGAAGATAAATTCTGACCAGTTCCTCCAGTAGAAGCTAATTTTCTTCCTTCTGCGTCATTAAGGGTAAACCTTGCATTTGAAGATCTACCAAGTTCTAAGTTTATTTGACTGAAACTTATTGAACCAGATGATGGTAAAGTCATTTGTTTTCTAACTCTTTAACTTTTATTTTTAACTCTTTAATAGCTTCAATTAGAATACCAACAATATTTCCATATGCTACTGATAGATTATCTCCTTCATGAACAACCTCTGGTAATATTTCTAACATTTCTTGAGCTATAACACCGGTACCTTTAGACCCAGTATCTTTTCTTGTAAACATAACACCACGCATTTTTGATACTTTTTCTAAAGCGTTTGTTATTGTCTTAACATCTGTTTTTAATCTGGAATCAGAAAACGCTGTTATATCACCAGTTGCAGTAAAGTTACCACTAGTGTCAATAGTAGCACGATCAACACCACCTGTACCAAAACGTATATTATAATTATCGATTGGTCCGATATATGGTGAAGATCCTTTTGTAACAAATATATCTCCACGAGAATTAATAGTACCAGCCACATCTAGTTTGTATGCTGGACTTGATGTTCCAATACCAAAATTACCATTAGAAACAAAATATGCGGCTGTTCCAATACCAAATGTATTTTGAGACACACCAGTATTATTGATTACCATACTGCCTATAATAACACTATTTGATAATGTTAGGTTATTCCCTAAACTGAGGCTGTTGGCTATTGTAACATTGTTTGTTGTTTTATTAAATATGAATCCTGCAGAGGCATTAGCAGTGCTAGAATCATTAAATTGAATTTGAGTGTTTGTTCCGGCTGTTGCGGTTGCCCAGTAAACAGAAGAACCGTTTGATATAAGCGCCTGACCTTGGGATCCATAAGAACCATTGGCGGAAATACCAGCAGTAGAGTTCATAACCACATTAGCATTAATAGAAGTAATGCCGCCAATGGAAACATTACCAATGGCGTTTACTGTGCCATTAAGGTATGTGTTTCCATTAACGCTTAATTTGTGATCAGGAGAGCTATTACCTAAACCTATGTTACCGTTAGTAACATAGTACGCAGATGTTCCGATACTTAAAGCATTGGCTGTGTAAACAAAAGATGTACTGTTAACAGTAAAACTATTGTTAACTACTAATGTATTCTTTACTACAAAACTGTTATCTGCCATTTTGGTTCACTATCCCCTTATTGGTTTTATTCTATTTATAAAGATGGTATCTCAACTTCTTGCCAAGATGTAGTTGCTTCTTCCCAAACATATATATGACCATCAGTTGGATAAGGTACTGGTGCTTCCCAAGTCCATGTATCATGCGACAAAGTCCAGCTATCATATGGACGAGGTGCATAGAACACATCATTGATATTATCATATGTGTATCCAATACCAGCATAGTTGCCACGTAATGCTTCACCACCATCTGGCTCATTTGAGTTTGGTGCATAGTGAACATTACCTCTTGTATTATATGAGGTTTGAATCCACTGACCAGGAGATGAATCAACAAATGTGTCGAAGAAGTCTGGTTCCGCAACAATCACCTGTGATACTTTTCCGTCTACTACTTTTGCAAAATGTCCCATTGTTTAGTTCTCCTTTGAGTTAATAATATTCTTTAATTATAATGATACCAGAACCACCACCACCACCTGGCCACACACCACCAGAACCACCACCACCACCAGCACCTACTGTATATGCATAAGATGCTGCTGGACTTGATATGTATGCTTCGACATATCCGCCAGAACCTCCACCATGACCAGGAGATGTTGATGCGCTACTATTGCCACCACCGCCACCACCACCACTACCGCTATTTGTGGCAGCAGCTGACGCACTACCGTTTACCGAACCACTACCAGCGCCGCCAAATGGTGATGTACCACCAACACCACCTCCAGTATAAGCAATTACAGCAGAGCCAGCACCACCACCTTGACCGCCAGAAATAACAATTCCGCTATATCCTCCTAATGTGCCACTACCGCCAACACCACCTACAGAAGCGTAATATGTATTATATCCACCTGTACCACCATATGCTTGTGCTGCACCAAAAATAGTATTGGCACCACTACTTGCAACAGAACCAGAAGCGGCAGCAAACGAACCTCCACCACCAGCACCACCACCAACCATACGAATTTCTAATTGAACAACGCCAATTGGTGTGGTATATGTTCCAGAACCAGATGTTAGTATTGTTTGCGACATTGATTTTTTGACGACACTAACAGCATAATTCTCTTCAACAATAATAACACCAGAACCGCCACCGCCGCCAGCACCACCAGAAGTTCCAGCTGATCCACCGCCACCTCCAGCGCCTACGGTATATGCATATGATGCTGCGGGACTTGATATGTATGCTTCAACATATCCACTAGCGCCACCACCAGAGCCAGCGCCAGCGTTTGAACCTTGGTTCCAATTTCCGCCACCACCGCCAGAACCAGAATTTGTAGCTCCAGCAGAACCATTTTTTACCACTCCAGCGTCACCATTTGGTTGTCCACCAGCACCGCCGCCACCAAATGGTGATGTACCACCATTACCACCACCTGGATAATATGAATATGCTGCATTAGTTCCACCACCACCCGATAGTGCTATACCAGTAGCGCCTGAACCAATAGATGCAGTTCCTCCTATACCTGGAAGACCATTATTTGGTACACCAGCACCACCTCCACCAGCAGTTAATAATGATGTTCCAAATGTTGTGTTAGCACCAACACTGCCATTTCCTGGACTGCCGCTACCAGAACCACCACCGCCGCCTCCACCACCAACCATACGAATACGCAACCAAGCAACACCTGATGGAGTATAATATGTTCCAGAACCAGATGTTAGTATTGTTTGTGTTTGTGTTGCTGATCTTGCTATTGCGGAGAATGATGAGAATGGAGCGTACTGAGTTGCTACGACATTACCATTATTAGTTAATATATATGCATTTGATGATGAGTCAGTAAATCCTGGACCGTTGCAAGTTAATATAACAACCTGAGAACCAGATACCGCTGCTATATTAGTTCCAGCTGCTTGGGCTGTTCCTAATGGGCTTGTTGGTGGAGTAAATGCACCTGTATATATTGCAACGCCATTTGTTACACGCACATTTGAAATATAACCAGTTGTTGATCTTGTTGTTAATCCAGGTGCATAGCATGAAGAACCTACATAAAATAAATTAGTTGCTGTTACTGTAGCCGAACTTGTACCAGTAGCTGAGGACACGCCATTTATCCACAATGTAAAAGAAGAACCACTTTTAGTTACCGCTACGTGATACCAAGTATTAAGTGACATTGTTGGACCAGTTAAAACTGGGGTATTAAAATCAGACCAGAAAAAACGAAAAACACCACTCGTTTCAATTTGTAATGACATTACGTTTGGTGATATTGTTGTAGCAGCGCCTTGTGAAACAATAACGCTTCCGTATGTGGCTGCTGAAAAAACTGTAAATCTAGTCCAACATTCGATTGTAAAATCACCAAGTAAACTGACAGCTGTTGTACTTAAATAATTGCTACCATTAAACTGAGCACTATAAGCACTCACTGGTATTGTAGCTGCCCAATATGAACTTGCGCTACTACCCGCTGAAACTAACACCTGACCAGCTGTTCCTGTAGTAGCTGGGGCAACTTGACCTAATACTGATAATTGTTGATTGTATGCCATAACTTACCCTTAAGCTGTTGGTTCATCTGGTGGTAGTGGAGTATTACCTTCAGCTAACCACAGTAGATATTGCTGGTAATCTGTGTTTGCTTCATCAAATGGAATAAACGCTCCATCTGATAAACGAAGAACAGTCGGTGTTAAATTTAGTGGATTAAAAAGTAATTTATACATATTAATTATAACTCCGCATTAGCTGTCCAACCAAACCCAGCAGCGTTACCATGATTAGAAGATTGAAAAAACGATCCAACAGATGGAGAAACTGCACCACCTGTTCCACCATTAGGGAGAACTGTCATTGTTGGTGAAGTTCTTTTTCCAACTCTGAAAGGCCAGCTTGGATAATTTGTTGTTGCTGTTGTAGTAAAAATGTATGTACTTGTACTAGCAGCTGCAGCAGTACCGTCTCCATTACTGTTTTCAAAATATCTCTGACATAGATTTAATTCTGTACCATATAGTCTACGTTCAAACGGTGTTGCTACTGCTCCAGTTTCTAATTGTGCTGTACCAATAACCCATGTACCAGAAGTTTGAGCACCAACTGAGAACACTACTTCAATACCAGTAGTGGCAGCAGCTGGTATTGCAATGTTAGTTGAATACTTAGTAAGTGTACTATTGATAGTAAATGTTCCAGTGGCAATTTGTGTTCTTGTTGGGGATGCTAATGTTCCAAATGTATCCGCAGTTGATGCGTAATAAGCTGTCCAAGTAACCGTTGTCAATAAACTGTTTGAAAGCAATACACTGAGAGTTGCTGTTGTTCCAGCAAGATCATAACAATTAAGAGCTTCAATTCTTTGACCAAATCCAATAGCCGTAACAGAAGCAGCGCCAGTAAATTGATAGTTATATTGAGATGATGCTGTTGAACCAGCAACACGTTGACCAGTTACGTTAGCGCCCGTACAATAAGCATACCAGCGGTCAACAGTATACGCTAAAGCAGCTGCAGCTGTTATTGTTTGGGAAGCACCACCGTTTCTTTGATCAATAGCCATTGCGCCATTGATAAATTTGTTTCTTTGACTAAGACTTTGCGCTGTTCCAACCGATGTTCCATCAGCAAAGTTAATAATGTTGTTATTATTAATAGTCACATTAGTAAACGTAGGCACAATACTAGTTGATACTGGTGCAGAACCATTATTAGTTATCGTAAATGCGTTTGTTGAACCATCAATAATCGTTGGTCCGTTACAAGTGAGTAGTGATGTTTGTGTGCCAGTGATTGCTTGGATATAGGCACCAGATGCTGATTGTGTTATTGCTAGTGGACTTGATGGTACTGTGAAGTTAGATGTGTAAACAGCAAGACCTTTAACAACACGAACATTAGAAATATAAGCAGACGTATAATTTACTGGACCAGATGCATGTTGAGCGCCAATCCACAATGTAGTATCGCTTCTTCCTAATGTTCCAGCAAATGTTTGAGTTGTAGCTAATACACCATTAATATAAATTTTTATTGATGAACCTATTCTAACAGCCGCAATATGATACCATGTATTAAGGGATAAAGTTGAACTATTTACATATGAACTACCATCGTAATATAATTGTAAAACTCCTGAAGTTATAAAACCTATTTGCCAATTTCCTGCTCCTGTTGTTCCAGCAACATACTGATCCAAAATAACAGGATTGCTTGCAAAACTTGTAATATATGCAAAAAATTCTATAGTAAAATCAGCAGTCATTTGGAATGCCGCATTTGCTGGAATACTCAAATACTGAGAACTAGCAGTAGTAAACTGTGTACTATAACTAACAGGCGTGATCGAACTATAAGTTGTTGGTACAGTTCCAATAACATCAATCAATGCTCCACTCAAAGGAGCAATAGCAAACACTACAGTTGAACCGTTCGTTACTGTTACATCAGTACCATTGCGAAGTAATACACCGTTAACAAATACAGAAATAGCATTAGCAGTATATCCACCAGCAACAGCAAATGTTGTTGTTGATCCATCACCAGTAAACTGTTGTCTGACAGCTGTTAGTGATGCTGTTGGTATTGATACTGTTGTTGATGTGAATGGGGATAGAGTGGCTGTTGTGGTAACAGGACCAGTATTTGTTAGTGCAAAAACGTTTGTTGAAGAATCTGATGTTGGTGTAATAGCATTACAAACAAGTAATGATGTACCAGATATTGCAGATAATGGAGATGTTGGTGGTGTAAATGCTGAAGTATAAACAGCTGTTCCTTTTACCATTCTCCAATTAGAAATAAACCCAGCATATATTACAGCGCCATCAAACCTACAACCAATATTAACATAGCCTTGATTGTAATTTGTTGTATCAGCTGAACCATATGTAGAAGCTAATACGCCGTTGATATATAATTTAACATTACCAGTGCTACTTCCGCTTCTAACTAATGCGATATGATACCATTGATTAGCAACTATAGTTCCAGCAGAACTTGTAACTAAATTATTTTGTGCATTTAATATTCCATATACAGTAATTGATCCATTAGCTTGAAGGGATATTTGCAAAGCTCCATTACTAGATTGACCTGCGCCAGCTGGTCTACCATCAAATATTACTTGAGCAGCTATTGATGGTGAATACATCCAAAATTCAACAGTAAAATCACCAGAACCCATTTGTAAAGTTGTGCTATTTGAAAGGTTAGTTAAATAACTACTTCCATTAAACTGCGAACTATAATTATATCCAGGTGACAATGCACCCCACTGTACACCAGTACCAGTTGATACTAATGCTTGTCCAGATGTACCAACTGATCCGTTAGCAGTGAGTGAACCAGTAATAGCAAGGTTAGCAACTGATATTGATGCACCGTTAGAAAAACCACCAGCTGCTGTTGACCAATAAACATTACCACCAGCCGATGATGTTAGTACTTGACCAGAAGTACCAGCACCACCATTAGCAATGATGGCACCATTGACTGAAACGTTAGCGGTATAAATATGAGTATTAGTAAAAGTAAATTGTGCAGCTGTATTAATTGCGCCTCCGAGAGGAGCTCCACCCACATATACAGCAGAAGAATTAACCACAACGTTAACAGAGCTATTACCAACAGCAAGCACAGAAGAGTTAGCAACAAATCCACCAGTTGTAGTATTACCATAACCGCCAACATTGAATGAAGTAGATATATTTGAGTTACTTGTGAATGTTAAAGTGTTAGCTGTTGTATTAACAGACACTATATTTGCAAGTAGAAATAACTGTTGATTTTGTGACATTACTTACCTATTCTGGCTTTGGAAATGTGTTCTTTACATTCTGTATATATTCTTTCCAACCATCAATACCAACATCAAATATAATTGCTAGTTGTTCTTCGGCAGTTGGATAGTGATCTTTTCTTACTAATCTATAATCAGTTTCAGATGCATATGTTTTTTGACTGAGTTCATATGCATCTTTTAATTGTTTGTAACTTGGCTTTGGATAAAATGCATCGTCCCATACGATGTTCTCGTATTCGACACCACCCTCAAAATGCCATTTGGCTTGAGGCATCATAAACATAATTGCTCCTAATATATTCATATTGCCCTCTTAGTAATAAAATACAACGACGCCAGGACCACCTTGTGCTGATTCGTCACCACCATAACCATACTGCAATACATTATCTACTTGTAAATCTGAGTCTTGACTATTTGCTGGGGTTCTATAATTACCAGCGTATGTAGCGCCAAACAAAGCAGAGCTATGAATAAAACCGCTACCACCTCCGCCACCGCCCATACTATTACTACCACCGTAACAGCCAGAACCACCACCATAATAACCACCACCTCCACCACCACCATAGCAGTTTGTATTTTGATGCGTACCACCCTGACCTGCGCTACCAGCACCACCTGTTGTATTAGAACCAGTACCAGCAGCACCACCAGCAGATTGAGTTCCACCTAATCCATATTGTGTGGTTGTATAGTTACCTGATCTACCTCCAGGTTGACCAATTAATCCACCACCAGCACCACCATTATTAACAGCAAATCCGTTACAAGCAGCACCACCGCCGCCGCCACCAGCATACAATGCATATACGCTTGCGCTGATTGATGGAATTCTTATACTTGAACTACCGCCGCCGTTGGCACAATATTGATTATCGCCGCCACCAGTCGAAGCACCACCACCATCTGGATATGCAGTTCCAGCACCTGGTCTATCAGTACCTCTGCCACCAGGACGTATTTGTACAATTTCTCCTGGAACCACATTAAACAACGCATGAGTAAATCCACCGCCACCTGCCTGTGCGCCTTGTCTCCAACCACCATACGAACCTCCACCACCACCAGCACCCCACATCTTAACAAATATTCTTGTTACACCAGTTGGCACTGTCCATGTATTTGCAGCTTCATTGTAGAACGATACTTTAGTTTTATTAGTTGGTGTAATGATACCGCCTTCGTTTTTAAACTGAAAACCATATGCGGTAAACATTTGTCTATTGTTAGTATTATCAAACAGCATACCAAGATTGCCAGTTGATGAATTATACGCATCAGCACTGGTGCTATTCATTACGATATTGGTGAATGTTGGAACTATTGATGTTGATACTGTTGCTGCACCGTTGTTTGTTATTGTAAATGCATTAGTTGAACCATCGATGATTGTTGGTGCATTGCAAGTAAGTAAGCTGGTTTGTGTGCCAGTAATTGCCTGAATAGTTGGACCACCGTATATTTGTGTCGCTTGAAGTGGTGATTGTGGTACTGTAAAATTGCCTGTATATACACCAACACCTTTAGTTATGCGAAGGTTAGAAATGTAACCTTGATAGTAAGCCGATGCAGCATCATTACCAATATAAGTAGCGCCCTGTAGAAAATTATAGCTATTAGTAGTTGAGGTAATTAATACACCATTGTAATATAATGATAACGTTGTTCCAATTCTAACAGCAGCAACGTGAGTCCAAATATTGAGAGTTGGTAAGGTAGCAGTCGCTAATTGGTCTGCTACGGAATAAGCTCTAACAACAAAATTAGTACCATTTGTTCCAAAAAACATTCCACCTGTTACAGCAGAAATAAATATTGGCGCTGCAGTAGATGTTTTCCAATTTGAAGAATTAACCCAACATTCAATAGTAAAATCGCCAGTACCAAAAGCAAATGCAGCATTAGAAGCTAATGACAAATATTGACTACTGCCATTAAACTGTGTACTATAACTAACAGGTGTAATCGCACTATAGCTCGTTGGCACAGTTCCAGTAACATCAATCAATGAACCGTTTGGTGGTGTGATACCAGTGAATGTTATGAACGAACCAGAAGTAACAGTAACATCTGAACCATTACGGGCAAGAACACCGTTAACGAATACTGATATTGTGTTTGGTGTATAACCACCAGATATGTTAAACTGTGTTGTTGAACCATCGCCAGTGAACTGTTGTCTTATTGCTGTTAATGCAGTTGTTGGAACGTATACAGCTGATTGAGGAAATGAAGTTGGGTATGTGGTTGCTGATGCTACTACTGGTCCAGTATTTGTAATAGCAAGTGCATTTGGAGATGCATCAGTTAGTGTCAATGCGTTACAAGTAAGTAAGCTAACCTGTGATGATGATACAGCAGCAATATTTGTACCAGAGCTTTGTGATACTGATAGTGGAGAAGTTGGAACAGTAAAGTTACCTGTATATACTGCAAGCCCTTTGATAACACGAGCATTACTTAAATAACCTGTATAAACGGTATCTCCACTTAGGTTAGAAAACCCAATTGAAAACGGAAAAGAACCGCCACCATCAACTGAAGTTGCACTTGTTGCTGAACCACTAGAAGTTCCATCTACATAAATTGTATATGTATTACTACTTTTAACAATTGCAACGTGATGCCAAGATCCATTATTTAAATTTGTAGCGGTTGTACTAACTATTGTTGAAGAAGTATTATTTGTTGCAAAACCAATTTTTCCAGTTGCTACATCATTAAATGAAATAACCCATCTATTAGCAGCCCAAGGACCACCAGCTCCATTACCCATAATTCTACAATTAGTTGTCGATGTACTATTCATCCAAAATTCAATAGTAAAATCGCCAGTACCAAAACCTAGAGAAGAACTTGCAGCCGTTGTTAGATAACTACTACCATTAAACTGTGCGCTATAGTTATATAATGGTGTGGTTGATCCCCAATAGGCATTGTTAGCTCCACCAGAAACAAGTATCTGACCAGCCGTGCCAGTCGAACCGTTTGCTGATAATGGTGTAGCAATTTTTACTTGCGTTGCGTTGGCAGTGAAATATGTGTTTACGTTGAGAGCAGTATCAACGTTAGCTGTTCCATATATTCTTGTGCCATCTTGAAGTTTTGCCATATTGGTCTACCTATTGCTTTCAATTATTTATTAGAATGAAAAACTGCCTGAGCTTGTCCACTTATATATTTTATACCCGCCAGAAACAGTTAGTGTTGGTGAACCTGTTGTGTTGGTGATGTTTGGAAGGTTGTCAGCATAACGAAGCATAAAGATACCTGATCCACCTCCACCGCCAGCACCACCTCCATTATATCCACCGCCGCCACCAGTACCTGTGTTCACACCAGCTGTTGCACTGTTACCACCATAACCACCAGCTGCATAAGTTGTTGACGTGCCACTAAACGATGTTGTTGTTCCAGGTCCACCGTTTCTATCACCATTTGCTGGAGAACCAGTAGAACCACCGCCGCCGCCACCATAGCCGCCAGTTGATCCAATAATACCACCGCCAGGAGCTCCATCATAACCCTGTCTTGGTGCATCTACATATGCTGAACCTGGATACACACCCTTACCAGGAACACCATAACCAGCTTGTTGTGAAACACCACCACCAGAACCACCGTTACCAGCTGGAGACCACAAAGCGCCACCACCGCCGCCGTATAATGTTATCGATACGCCTGTACCAACAATAGTGGTATTAGTTCCCTGAGTACCGTTGGTGTTATTACCAGCACCACCAGCTGCTCCAGCGCCAATAGTAATGGTATATGTAACACCAGCAGCTACAGCAAATGTGCTGTTAAGTAAACCACCAGCACCACCACCACCTGTATCCCACGGAGATCCATAACCGCCACCAGAACCTCCTCCAGCAACTGCTAGATATTCAACCGCAGTTGGAAAGAACTGAGTAATCTCATCATATACACCAGAGACAACCATACTTCCATCGTTCAATATTCGTTTTGATGCGTATGTAAGAGCAGCTGACGCTGTAGTAGCGGAACCAGTATTAGTTATAGTGAAAGCATTTGTAGAGTTATCAACAATTGTTGCTGATTGACAGGTAAGGAGAACTGTATTAGTGATTGGGTTTAGTGGTGCTGTTGGCGTAAAGTCTGTTGTGTATAATGCTGTGCCTTTGAGGACACGAAGGTTTGAGATATTTCCATAAAAATAACCAGAACCACTCTGTTGTCTACCTATCAAACTTGGTTGAGTAGATCCATAATCAGAAGAGATACCAGTGAAAGTTGATACTACTACACCGTTAACAAATAATCTCAATGTAGTACCAGATCTTGTTGCTGCTACATGATACCAAGTATTTAAACTAATCAAGCCTGTTGAAGATGTTCTATCTGTATTGTTTGGACCATCATAAAAATTCAATGCACCAGAACTAAAAACAGCAAAAACATAAGCAGAAGCAGTGTTCCCAGTTCTCGCATCATTAATTGTATTAGTTGCAGTTAAATTTGTAACATATACCCAAGCTTCAATAGTAAAATCACCAGTACCAAATCCTAATGCCGCATTAGATGTTGTTGTCAAATACTGAGAGCTTCCATTAAAACTTACACCATACTTGTTATTTGTTATTGATACCTCATCAAACAATGACGCCTGTAACGTAGCATCAGTCAAATAACGATTGGCAGTATGCGTTGGTAATACAGATGATTGCACTGTTGCAGAACCATTATTAGTTATAACGAATGCATTGGTTGAGTTGTCAATAATTGTAGATGATTGGCAGGTAAGTAATGATGTGTTCGTGATAGCGTTTAATGGTGCTGCTGGAGGTAGGAAGTTTGTTGTGTATAATGCTGTGCCTTTTAGGATACGAACATTGGATATATTACCTGTAAAGTATTGAGTTGATATACCACCAACATTCATTACTGTTTGTGCGTAATTCGTATTATCAGTTGCGGTTGTGCCATATTGCGTTCCATTTATAAATATTTTAGTGCTACCTGATAATCTTGTAACTGCAATATGATACCATGTAGTTAAAGAAAAACTAAAACTAGCAGTAGCTGTATCGCCAACTCCGTACGGATTGATAGAAATACTTGTAGGTGTTGTGCCTCTAAAACCTAATATAAACCCACCCGTTGTAGTCGCACCATATATTGTTGCATAAGAATTATTTTGAACTCCAGTTAAATATACCCAACATTCAACTGTATAATCGCCTGTACCAAACGCTAGAGAACTACTAGAAGCTAAACTTAAATAATTACTACCATTAAACTGAACAGCATACTTACTTCTTGGTATGGTGATCTCATCCATAGCTCCACCGCTAGTATAGAAATCACCGTTGGATAATAATCTAGCTGTAGGCATTAACCAAACACCGTATCTAAGCCACCAACTGATTGATTGTAATATGTATATACAACGCTAACGTTTGATGTATTGGCAAACCCAACTCGGCTGGCTGTATATATGTTACCGTTAACACCAAGACCACCAACGATTGTAATTGCGCCTGTTGAGTTGTTACCAGATGCTGTTGTATTAGAGAATGCATATGAAGCTGCGGTATTAACGCCAGCCGCTGCAGCTGCCCAGTATACGTTACCGCCAGCTGATGACGTTAGTACCTGACCAGAAGAACCAGCACCACCGTTGGCAATAATGGCTCCATTGACTGAAACGTTAGCTGTGTGAACTGTTGGATATGTTGTTGTTAGCTGAGTAGCATTGGCAATAAAACTTGTGCCAACTGTATAAGATGCAGCGTTAACAGTATTTGCTAAAATTGCACCAGTAAATGTAATTGTATTAGAAAACGATTGCGTATTAGTCCAAGCGTATTGAGCAGCAGCGTTTGTTCCACCACCACTACCAAGAGCAACGCCACTAACATAAACAGATGATGAGTTAACAACAACGTTAACAGAGCTATTACCAACAACAAGAATATTTGTAAACGTGGCTGTGTTAGCTGCTGTATTTACAGTTAAGTTGTTAGCAAGAAAACCTAATTGTTGAATCTGTGTCATTGTTTACCTTTAAGCCGTATAAGAACCAGATGCTGTGAATGTTAATATTTTATTAGTACCAACTGTAGTTACTGTTGGTGAGCCAGTAGTTGTTCCAGTATAATTTGCTGTTGGAATAGATAGAATAACGATACCAGAACCACCAGAAGCTCCATGTGTATATGATGTGCGAACGTTGTGACAAACATCACCACCACCGCCACCTCCTGTGTTAGTTGTACCAGTGCGTGAAAGAGATCCTGTAGATCTACCATTTGC
>Ga0114959_10000829_pt1 | contig 28831 bp, 29 predicted proteins | sample C_130625_EF_Meta_FD_87317 | JGI IMG/M metagenome (GOLD analysis project Ga0114959, IMG submission 87317) | Freshwater microbial communities from Lake Croche, Canada to study carbon cycling - C_130625_EF_MetaG | ecosystem: Environmental > Aquatic > Freshwater > Lake | place: Lake Croche, Canada... | reverse complement strand
TGTGTGCAAATTTCAATTGAATCCAAAAGCCAGCGACGGCTGCGCCGGCGATCACACCCAATGCGACAACCGCTTGCAAGTAAGCGCCTTTTTCCAAAGGCAAACTCAAGGTTTCTTGCGCCCAAAGTAAAACCGCAAATTGAATGACAGCACCGACTCCCCAAAACAATGTCGTTACGGACAAAGACAGGCGACCGATTCTGTCTTGCCAAAGGATGCGGTTGCTGTCGGCAAAATCACGCAGCATCGCCATGGGCTTGATGCTGCGTTGGGGGTATTTGGCATGACTTGGCGGAATCCCCAGGTTCAAAAGTCCTGCCAATGCGTAGATGGCCATCAGCGTGAACAAAGGGCCGGCCAATTGTGTCTGCAATGAAATGTGCAGCCATTGGACGATCGTTTCATTGAGCAATGCCATTTCAGTCACAGCTTTGAGGTTGAGCAGTACCCCGCCCATCGCAGTCCCCAGAATCACGGCCAAAACCACGGTCACTTCCAGCCAACCGTTGGCTTTGACCAATTGGTGTTGCGTGACCGTTTCTGTGACCAGTCCATATTTAGCAGGTGCATAGGCTGATGCGGCCAAGCCGACGAAAGCGAATGCCACCACCGGATGGAGCCCCGAAAAGAAAAAACCCACCGCTACAAGTTTTAGCCCATTCATGGCGGCCATCAACTTGGATTTGGACACGGCATCAGCCAGGGGGCCTAAAACAGGCGCCAAAAAAACATAAGACAGAGTGAAGGCAAATTTCAACAAGGGGGCCCACCAGCCCGGGTAGCCTTGTTCGTGCAAAAAAGCAATGCCCAAAATCAACAAAGCGTTGTCGGCCAAGCCGGAGGCGAATTGCGCGCCGATCAGGTAGAAAAACCCTTTGGGCATGCCGTTAAGGGCTGGTTGCAGAGGTCGTTTCGGGCGCAAAACTCGCTTCATCCAGCATGTGCAGGGCTAAGCCATTTCGCCTGCCGATGCCTTGGTACGCGAAACCCATGTTTTCCAGGAGTTGGGGGTCATACAGATTGCGTCCGTCCAATATCAATGGCCGTTGCATCTGGGCCATCAGGGCCGTAAAGTCAGGATGATGGAACGTCTTCCACTCGGTCACGATCAACAGCGCGTGCGCTTGTTCCGTGGCCTGCATGGCCGAGTCAACGATCTGCAGCCGTGCCAAAGCTTCGGGGTGATCCTGCAGATCTTGGTGTAGGGCTTCCGTGGCTTCGTGCGATGCGACCGGATCAAAAGCACTGATCTGCGCGCCTCTCAAAAGCAGATCTTTGATGATCACTCGACTTGGGGCTTCGCGCATGTCGTCTGTGTTGGGTTTGAATGCGAGTCCCCAGATGGCAAACTTCAGGCCGGTTAGATCATGGCCAAAGTACTGCAAGGTGCGGTGCAGCAAGACGGTTTTTTGGGATTCGTTGACTTGTTCAACCGCGGCGACCACTTGCATCTGACTTCCGCAATCCAGGGCCGTCTGAATCAGGGCGCGTGTGTCCTTGGGAAAGCAGCTTCCGCCGTAGCCTGTGCCTGCATACAAAAAGCCATGGCCAATTCGCTGGTCTGCGCCAATCCCTCTGCGAACGCAATCCACATCGGCGCCTAACAAATCGGACAGGTTGGCGATTTCATTCATGAATGAGATGCGGGTGGCCAACATGGCGTTGGCTGCATATTTGGTCAATTCCGCGCTGCGAACATCCATCCACAACGTTCGTGCATGGTGCCTGTTGAAGCTTGCATACAGTTGCTCCAGTTTTTGATGCACCGGTATGTAGTTTTCACCGGAATCCAAACCGATGACGATGCGGTCGGGGCGCATGAAGTCGTCGATTGCAGCGCCTTCTTTCAAGAATTCAGGGTTGGAAATAACCTCGAATAAATTGTCTTCGATTCCGCGTTTATCCAATTCTTTTTGAATGGCTTCATGGACGCGGTAAGCCGTGCCTACTGGTACTGTGGACTTGTTGACCACAATTTTGAAGTTTTTCAAATGACGGCCAATTTGTCCCGCCACGGCCAAGACATGCTGGAGATCAGCCGATCCGTCTTCTTGTGAGGGCGTACCCACGGCGATGAACAAAATTTCTGCATGGTCGACAGCTTCAGCCATTTCGCATGTGAAATGAATGCGACCTTCGGCGCGGTTGCGCGCGACCATTTCCTTCAACCCTGGCTCAAAAATAGGAATGCCCGCCGCGTTGAGCAATGCGATTTTCTCGGGGTTGTTGTCAACGCACAGGACCTGGTTGCCCAATTCAGCTAAACAAGCACCTGTAACAAGTCCGACATAACCTGCGCCTACGACCGTAATTTTCATCTGTTACCTCTTGGATAACTTATTGTGTAAATTAAGCGTGTCTTTTCGGTGAAAATTTGGTTAAATTTTCATGACTCTGGGTGCGATTTTTCCTGGAGCCGTTTGACTTTTTTGGCCGCGTGCAGGGTCAAGCCCAAGAACAACACCATCACGACGCCCAAAGCTGCACTGGATGCAATCCAGAAACTGCTGGCAAATGGCATGGCGGGCCAGGATGCGGTGCCTTTGTAGGCCCAAACATAACCACCACCCAATCCGATGCCCCAGAGCATGATGCTGTAAATGAGCAGGGGAATCAATGTGATTCGAAAGCAACGCAGCAAGAAAGCGCAAACGGTCTGAACAGCGTCGAAAAAATGGTAAGCAGCGACCCAGCCCAAGAGGCCGATGGCGACAAAAGCCACGTCTGCGTCGCTGCTGAAAGCTTTGACAAGCGCTTCTTTACCGAGCCACAAACTGACACAACAAAACACAGCAGTGGCCGCAGTCAGGCCGAGTCCAAGGGTCAGGGTTCGGTGGACGCGGGCGGGCTGATTGGCCCCGAGCCAAAACCCCACCCGCGAACTGGTGGCAATTCCCAAAGCCAACGGAATCATGTACAGCACACCGGCAGCCGTTGCAGCGATCTGGTGGCCGGCAGAAGCGGCAATACCCATGCGGGCAATGAACAAGGCCATCAATGTAAATGAAGTGATTTCAACCATGATGGACAGCCCCGCGGGTACGCCTTGCTGCAAAAATTTCAACAAGACCCTCAGGTCCATCCGCTCCATGGGCAGCCACAGTTTGTAAATACGGTAAACATCTTGCGTTCGCAACAGGTAAAGGCCCATGGACAGCATCAGGCAATTGACAACGAGGGTGGCCACAGCGCATCCCACAGCGCCTTGAGCAGGGAGACCCATGACGCCAAAAGTCAGTCCCATTGACAGCGGGATCTTGACACCGAGCGCGCCAATTTGCAGCCAAGTCACCAAGCGGGGCATGCCCAGGCTTTGGTTCAGGGTGCTGTACATGCGAAAAAGCAAGGAGGGTGCAAGGGCCCAGGCCAGCACAAGCAAATACCGTCGAATTTCATCCCGCAAAATGTCAGGTACTTGGGTCCATTCCAGCCAAGGATCTGGAAAAAGAAGCGCCAGCACACCGAGCGCAATCGCTGCGGCGCACAGGTACAAGGCTTGACGTACGGAGCGTCCGATTTCGGCAAATTGCTCGGCCCCTCGCAGTTGGGCCCAAACCGGAAGCAGGGCTTGCATCATGCCGTTCAGGGCCACGTAGATGCTGACGTAAATGGACGACCCGATAGACAGAGCGGCCAAGGAAGCTTGCGAGTAATGGCCTGCAATCAAGGTGTCGGCCACGCTGAAAGCCATGATGGCCATTTGTCCGGCCAATACGGTGCCGGCGTGTTGAAGGATGACCCTGGTTTCGGAAGGGGCGCTCAAGGATTCACACGCTCAAATACAACGATGGCTTCGCCTTCGTCCGAGGGCCGGAAAATCGTTTCCCTGTGCCTCCAAGTTTGCAAAGAGACATCCAATTCTTCCAGTGCCAAATGGTCCGTAATCAACCATGGGCAGGCCTGGGCTTGGGGCTCGTCAAGGGGGACCAAGCGATACCTTCCGTGGTAAGCCAATGCGGTAATTTGCGACAGAGCCAAGCCCTGGGTGTTCACACAGTCAGAGCGGCCGATCAAAGCACTGACTTTTTCAACCAAGGGTGCATAGCCACGGCCATAGTTGAGAAGTGGCAGCCACAAGGTCATTAATAAAAGCCAGCACAACGCTGCGCCGCTCGCAGGCAGCACCAAGCTTTTCCAGATGGCAGCCCTGTGTCTGCCCGCGCGCCATTTCACCAAAGCCATCCATGCGAGGGTTGCGGCTGCGGCTATGCCAAAAACAGGTGCTGAAAAGCTGAAGCTGAACCCTGGCGCGAGCCGGGCCACATTGGCTGCAGGTTGTGCAGGCCATCCGGTTTGCATGGACAGCCAAACCACCCAAATTGTCAAGCCACAGACGCTGAAGAAAACCAGAGTGAACCAATCCACCAACGCGCTCACACTGCGCTCCAAAGTGGGCAATGCAAATGCAGCGAGCGTGGCAATGGCAGGTATCGACAATAACAAGACCCTGTCACTTAACCCGGTTCCCAGTGTGCTGAACAATGTGACGACCAAAAACCAAAGTGGCAAAGCCAAGTGGGGATGCTTCCAGGCTTGACCCAGTTGCAAGCGCCAACGCCAAAGTGTCCACATCGCCAACGGCCAGGCTGGCCACAAGAACCAGACGAACAGTTGGACCATGGGCTGGAATTGGCCAAGCGTCAGGCCTTGCAATCGCCAGCGCCAAAGATCCAGCCACGAGGCCAGTTGGGCTGTAGCCAGGCAAATGACCAAGATCAAGCCGACATCCAGCATCCTGACCCGCATCGTGCGCCGTTCCTGACAAGCCATCACCAGCGCACCACCAGTGCCCAAAAATAAAGCTGTGGAGGGTGCACCCGACAAGGCCAGGCTGGGTAAAGCCAGCGCGATGGCGGCCAAGGCCATGCGCCTGTGCACCGTCAAATTGGCCAAGCCAAAGAAAAGTGCAGAAGTGAAGCTCAGTTGCGCCAGAGCGGGTGTGGTTTCATGTGCCAATCGAGCCAATCCCAGGCAGGCGATCAAGGCCAGCAGACCCCCATCGGCCAAGGCACGGGCATAGTCAACAGGCTGGGCTTCGCCGCCAAAAGCAAATGCAATCGGTTGTGCGCTGGGGTGGCGCGCCAAGGCATAGACCGCATACCAGATGGCTGTCATGGTCATGATCAACAGCAAACCAAATGGCAGGCGAACCGCTGCATCGGGCGTTAACCAAGAAGGCGCGCATTGGATCGCCCAAGCGCCTAGCCAGTAAGGCAGGATGGCTGCGCCGGGATCGGGCTGCCCCATCAGCAGGGGTTGAAGCCAAGAAGAGGGATGACCCTCGACCTGATTGGCCAGTGAAAACATGAAGCCAAAGGCCGTGATGTCTTCACGTTTCCAGGGGTCTCGCCCCACCAGTCCAGGCAGCAAATAGGCCAGACAAAACAGCAGCAAAGCGATCCGTGGAAGTCGGCGAACGGCGTGCTGGGTAACGATGGCGGGACTGGGTTGATTCACAGTTGAAAGATATCACGCACAGCGGCAGAATGAATAAAATCAACTGCCAAAGAAAAAGGCAGTCCGGTTGTCCGAACTGCCTTTGAATCTAAGCTGAAGGGCTTATTTGGTCATCGTGGTCTTGCCAAAACGGTTACGGAAGCGCTCAACGCGACCGCCCAAGGTGTCAACGGATTTTTGCGTCCCGGTGTAGAAGGGGTGTGACTCACTGGTCGTGTCCAACTTGTACCAAGGCAGCTCGCGGCCGTCTTCCATCTTGATCATCTCTTTGGTGTTCGCGCATGAACGTGTCACGAACTTGAAACCATTGGACATGTCCTGAAAGCACACGTCGCGGTAATTGGGGTGAATGCCGTCTTTCATTTGTATTCCTTTTCAGTTGCGATAGCCGCTCCGGACCACCCGGGTACTTTTCGCGATAGCCTTAGATTATAGATCGAAAATCAGCCGCCTCGGCGCATCATGTCGAAGAACTCGGCATTGCCCTTGGTGGCTTTCATGCTCTTCAAGACCATTTCCATGGCTTCGATTTCGTCCATGTTGTACATGAATTGGCGCAAGATGCGGGTTTTCTGCAAGACTTCAGGTTGCAACAGCAATTCCTCGCGTCGCGTGCCGCTGCGGTTGAGGTTGATGGCGGGGAACACCCGTTTTTCGTAAAGGCGGCGTTCCAAATGGATTTCGCAGTTACCGGTACCTTTGAATTCTTCAAAGATCACTTCATCCATGCGGCTGCCGGTGTCGACCAAGGCAGTCGCGATGATGGTCAGCGAGCCGCCTTCCTCCACGTTGCGGGCTGCACCGAAAAAGCGCTTGGGTCGTTGCAGGGCGTTGGAGTCGACGCCGCCGGACAAAACTTTGCCAGACGAGGGCACAACGTTGTTGTAGGCACGAGCCAGGCGGGTGATCGAGTCGAGCAAGATCACCACGTCCTTTTTAAGTTCGACCAAACGTTTGGCGCGTTCAATCACCATCTCAGCGACGTGCACATGGCGGGCCGCCGGTTCATCGAATGTGGATGCAATCACTTCACCCCGCACGGTGCGCTGCATCTCGGTCACTTCTTCCGGCCGCTCATCGACTAACAGGACCATCAGGTGAACATCGGGGTAGTTGGCGGTGATGGCGTGGGCAATGTGCTGCATCATCACGGTTTTGCCGGACTTGGGTTGCGCCACGATCAGGGCGCGCTGGCCCTTGCCAATCGGCGCAATGATGTCAATCACTCGGCTGGTGATGTTTTCCTCCCCCTTGATGTCACGTTCCAGGCGCATCTGCTCTTTGGGGAACAAGGGCGTCAGGTTCTCGAACATGACTTTGTGTTTGTTATTCTCGGGCAGATCGCCATTGACCTGGTCCAGCTTGGTCAAAGCAAAGTAACGCTCGCCGTCTTTGGGGATGCGCACTTCGCCTTCGATCATGTCGCCGGTGTGCAAATTGAAGCGACGCACTTGGCTCGGGCTGATGTAGATGTCGTCGGTGCTGGCGGTGTAGCTGGTGTCGGGGCTGCGCAGGAAGCCAAAGCCGTCAGGCAAAATTTCCAGGACGCCGTCGGCAAACACCTGTTCACCAGCACGGGCGCGTTTTTTGATGATGGCAAACATCAGCTCTTGCTTGCGCATGCGGCCTGTGTTTTCGATCTCAAGTGCGTCGGCTTGCTTGAGGACTTCAGACACATGCAGTGCCTTGAGTTCGTTTAAGTGCATGGATTTACCTGCGTGAAGGCAGTTCACGAGTGAACTGACATTAAAAATCTGGGGGAGAAATTCAAGGACCAAGAGTGTGAGCCGGATATGTGGAGGCTCTCAATGGCTCTTGGAAAAACTATCAGCCGTGAGGTGTTTTCAAATGGCTCTATTAGATTATGACAGCAAAAAAAGAGGGTTTCAGAACGGGCACTGAATGGCAACCCAGAAAAAAAAGTCAGAGCGCCGCCAGTTTGCATCGGAAACTGGCGGCCTGGTCTTACTTATGCGAGTTGCTGGTCGATGAAGGCCGTTAATTGTGACTTGCTCATGGCACCCACTTTGGTGGCTGCTAATTGACCGCTTTTGAAAATCATCAGGGTGGGGATGCCGCGGATACCGAATTTGGCCGGAATGTCGCGGTTTTCATCGACATTCATTTTGGTGATTTGCAACTTACCTTCGTAACTTGTGGCAACTTCGTCCAAAATCGGGGCAATCATTTTGCAAGGACCGCACCATTCGGCCCAAAAGTCGACCACAACGGGTTTGTCACCTTGGAGGACATCGGCTTCAAATGAAGCATCGGTAATGTGTTTGATCAATTCGCTGGCCATGGCCTGTTCCTTATGTAGTTGCGACTGAGAGACTTTTATGAAACTTTCGTGTATTTTGACAGAAACCAGTTTACGCGGTCAGGCTTGGTGTGTAACGGTTTGCACACAGTGCAGATAAATCCTGTGAGCCCGGCTTCAGCGCATTGCGCCATTCGGGAAGTTGATGTCGCTGTGATCGGCGGCGGGCCCTCAGGCCTGATGGCTGCTGAGGTGCTCTCGACCCAAGGGGTTGCAGTGCATGTGTTCGATAGCATGCCCTCCGTGGGGCGTAAATTTTTGTTGGCGGGTCGCGGTGGATTGAATTTGACCCATGCGGAGCCTTGGGATGCCTTTGTCGGGCGTTTTGGTGACAAGTCTGTTGCCGTTGGGGATTGGTTGAACCAGTTTGGTGCCGAGCATCTGCGTACTTGGGCGCGATCGCTGGGTGTGGAGACTTTTGTGGGCTCCAGCGGCCGGGTGTTTCCAGCAGAGATGAAGGCGGCACCTTTGCTGCGTGCTTGGTTGCATCGCTTGCGTCATGCGCAGATCCCGGTGCAGTTTCACATGCGCCATCGTTGGGTCGGGTGGTCCGATGCCGGCTGGCTATTTGACGCACCTCAAGGGTGTGTGCAGGTCCAATCCAAAGCGATTGTGTTGGCCTTGGGTGGCGCAAGCTGGTCTCGGCTGGGCTCTGATGGGGCTTGGGTCCCAAGGTTGAAGCAACGTGGTGTTCAAGTGGCGTCATTGCAGCCAGCCAATTGCGGCTTTGATGTGATGGGGCGCAATGGGCAGGGTTGGACTGATTTATTCAAGGACAAATTTGCAGGGCAAGCCTTCAAAACTGTGGCCATTCGGTGGGTCGATGAAAGAGGTCATTCTCACCGACGGCAAGGCGAGTTTGTGGCAACCAGCACGGGGGTTGAAGGTAGCTTGATTTACAGTGCTGCCCGAGACCTGCGCGAAGCAGGTTTGCGAGGCGGACAAGCCCATTTTGAGTTGGATCTGTTGCCCCACAGAACCCTTGATTTTGTTCAAGCTGCGGTTGCTCATCCCAAAGGGACCCGAAGTTTGTCATCCCACCTCAAAAGCCGGTTGGGATTGGAAGGCATCAAAATGGCGCTGATTTACGAATTGCTGGATGCCGCTCAATTGCAAAATCCGATGTTCTTGTCGCAGGCCATCAAGTCACTGCCAGTGCATTTAGTGAGAGCACGGCCACTGGATGAAGCCATCAGCACCGCCGGTGGGGTGGCTTTGTCTGAGATGGACGAACACTTGATGTTGCACAAAATGCCGGGCGTTTTTTGTGCAGGAGAGATGTTGGACTGGGAAGCACCAACGGGTGGCTATTTGCTCACCGCCAGCATGGCCAGTGGTTATCGCGTGGGTCATTCGGTCAAGCAATGGCTCAAATTGCAAGAGAGCAAACGATTTGAATCCACGGTGTGAGGTGACGAGCCTTGACCCCGGCACTGGCTCTACAGTTAGAGCTGCTTGGTTCCCCACCTGACTCGGTTGGCCGCTTTACCATGCGGGAAGGCCCGTCGCTGTCTATTGTAGGGCAAGACATGCGGTTGGGTGGACTGAAGCCGATAGAATCGAGCGCATGTCATACCTTGTTCTGGCCCGAAAATACCGTCCGCGCAATTTCACCGAATTGGTCGGACAAGAGCATGTCGTCCAGGCTTTAACCAATGCCTTGGTTCAGCAACGGCTGCACCATGCCTATTTATTCACCGGTACACGGGGCGTAGGGAAAACAACGGTTTCGCGTATTTTGGCCAAATCGCTCAACTGCCAAGGACAAGACGGGCAAGGGGGCATCACGGCCGAGCCTTGCGGCGTGTGTCAAGCCTGCCGCGACATTGATACCGGCCGGTTTGTAGATTACACAGAATTGGACGCAGCCTCCAACCGCGGGGTTGATGAAGTTCAAAGTTTGTTGGAACAAGCGGTTTACAAGCCGGTACAGGGGCGCTTCAAAGTCTTCATGATTGATGAAGTGCACATGCTGACGAACTCCGCATTCAATGCGATGCTCAAAACCTTGGAAGAGCCGCCCGAATATCTCAAGTTTGTGCTGGCGACCACCGATCCGCAAAAAGTGCCTGTCACAGTCCTCTCGCGCTGTTTGCAATTCAATTTGCGGCCGATGGCACCTGAAACTGTTTTTGAACATTTGACCCGGGTGTTGAAGCAAGAAAATTTGCCCGCAGAACCTTTGGCTTTGAGGATGCTGGCGCGCGCTGCACGGGGCTCCATGCGGGACGCCTTGAGCTTGACAGACCAGGCCATTGCTTTTGGCAACGGCCAATTGCAAGAAGCCACGGTGCGCCAAATGCTGGGCAGTGTGGACCGCGGTCACGTGCTGAGCTTGATCGATGCGCTTCAGCGTGCCGATGGGGCTGAAATCGTCGCTTTGATTGATGCTTTGCGCCTCAATGGGCTGTCTGCCGCATCAACACTGGAAGACATGTCGCTGGTGCTTCAGCGCATGGCTGTGATTCAGGCGGTGCCCAATGTCATTGAGGATGAGAGCGATCCGGATTCAGCGCAAATCAGCCGATTGGCCAAGGACATGGCCGCCGATGAAACGCAGTTGTTGTACAGCCTGTGTCTGCACGGCCGCGGCGAATTAGGCTTGGCGCCTGATGAGTACGTGGCCTTGACGATGATTTTGTTGCGCTTGCTGGCCTTCAAGCCTGGTGCCACCACCCATACGCCGGCTGAAAAAAAAAGTCCGCTAACAGCGACCTTTCTGACGCCTGAGCCTCGGGTCGAAAAGCCCCAAGTTTCGCTTGTTACAGCGCCTCTTTTACCGCATCCTGTTGCCACTGAAGCCAGTGTCCAAAAAGACAATATTTTGAACGACCCTCCACCTTGGGTCGATCTCGAAGACGAGGAACCCTATGTCGCTGAATTGTCCGATGAGGCCGAAACGCAAACACCGCCTTTCCAACTCCTGAAAGTACGCGAAAGCAGCGAGCCGACAGAACGCACTTCACTTCGGAAAGAAACGGTCAGGTCGCAAGATCTGGTGGACTTGATTCCGACGCCTGAAGGTGATTTTTGGCATGCCGTAGTAAAAGATTTAGTCGACAAAGAGTTGATCAATGCTTTGGTTCGTGAATTGGCATTGCAATCTCAACTGATGGCCAGAAATTCGGACCGGTGGCATCTCAAGCTCGAACGCGAGTCACTGAACCAAGCCTCTGCGCGGGAAAGGCTGAAGGCTGCACTTGCCACGCAAGGGCATACCGTGGAATTGGATTTTGAATTCGGTAAAGTCAATGACAGTCCTTTGCTACGTCAGACGGTGGCGCAGCATGAGAAACAACGGGCTGCCCAAAACTTGATTGAAAACGACCCCATGGTCCAGGACTTGGTGCGAGATTTTGGCGCCAAAATTGTTCCTGGCAGCGTCAAGCCCCTCTAAGCCATCCCCACACTGATCATTTAAAGGAAACAAACCATGTTCAACAAAGGTCAACTCGCCGGTCTCATGAAGCAAGCGCAAGCGATGCAGGACAACCTGAAAAAAGCGCAAGATGAATTGGCTTTCATCGATGTGGAGGGCGCATCGGGCGGGGGCTTGGTCAAGGTCTTGATGACCTGTAAACACAACGTCAAACGTGTGACCATCGACCCCAGTCTGCTGACGGATGACAAGGACATGCTGGAAGACTTGGTGGCCGCAGCCATGAACGACGCGGTTCGTGTGGCCGAAGAAACCTCGCAGCAAAAGATGGGCAAATTGACCGCCGGTTTGCCTGCGGGCATGAAGCTGCCTTTCTGAAGCATGTCTGATGCGCACACGCTCGATGCTTTAACGCAGGCGCTCAAGGTCTTGCCGGGCGTCGGTATCAAATCCGCTGCTCGCATGGCGTTCCATTTAATGCAGCGGGACCGCGCCGCTGCAACCCGTCTTGCACGCGCCCTTCAGGAGGCGGTCGAGCGGGTACGGCATTGCAGCAGGTGCCATACTTTCACGGAGTCGGAAATTTGCTCAACCTGCCAAGATGCGGGGCGTGATCACACGAAGCTGTGTGTTGTCGAAACACCAGCGGACCAGTCCGCCATCGATCGAACAGCCTCATTCAAGGGTTTGTACTTTGTGCTGATGGGCAAGCTCAGCCCTCTCGATGGGATTGGCCCCAAAGACATTGGACTGGCCAATTTGCTTGAACGTGCGGTGGATGGTGAAGTCCAAGAGGTGATTTTGGCCACCAATTTCACGGCCGAAGGTGAAGCCACGGCCCACGTCATTGCAGAAATGCTCAAAAGTAAAGGTCTGCGGGTGACCCGATTGGCCCGGGGCGTGCCCGCAGGCAGTGAACTGGAGTATGTGGACTTGGGCACCATTGCGCATGCTTTGGTCGACCGCCGTTGAGCCAGGCCGTCCAAAGAATTTGAAAGCCCGCCCTCTCAGTATTTACTTTTTAGCCACCTTGACAGACGGGGGTTGGGGCTTGATAGGCTGCGGTGCGGCTCTGGCTATTCTGACGGTGTGCAAATTGGCTTTGTTGGGGCCAGAAACAGCGTGGGCGGGTGCTGGCTTATTGTGCAAGCCTTTGGCCATGTAACGGCCTTGCGTGGTGGGGATCAGCAATGCAATAGGTTGCCCTGCCTTCAAGGGGGCATTCATGCTGAGTTTGTTCCAACTCGCTAAATTGGCAACACTGACCCCATTTTTACTGGCAAATCCTGCCAAGGTATCTCCCTTCCGCGCTTTCAGGATGATCCGTTTCAGAACCACTTCGGGCGAGAAGGCCGCCTGCGCATTGTCAGCCAAATGTTCGGTGACATCAGCATCCATTGCGCCTTTGCGCGGGACCAGCAGAGTCGAGCCCGCTTGGATCAACATTTTTTGGGGAATGTTGTTCATGCTGCGCAACTGGTCTTCAGGCATCCCGACACGCTTGGCCGCTTCTGAGGTTTTCATGGTCTGCGGTGAGACCCAAGCGGTCCAACTGGCCAAGCGGTTGTGGGGGTGATCGTCTAGATTGCGTTGACAAATGTCGGCATTATCCCAAGGCAGCAAAGTCTCGGGTGTGCCTGCTGCCAAAATGACGGGGCGGCTCATCGAGGGGTTGAGTGCTTTGAAGTCGTCAGCGCTGATTTCAGCCAAACGTGCCGCCAAATTCACATCAATATCCCGGGTGATTTTGACGCTTTGAAAGTAAGGATGGTTCTGGATCAATGGCAGTCTGGTCCCAAACTTGGCTGGCTGGTCGATGATATTTTTAACCGCCTGCAATTTGGGAACGTAGTAACGCGTTTCGTTGGGCATGTTCAGATCGTTGTAACTCATGCCCAAACCTGCTGCTTTGTTTTTGGCCAAGGCGCGGCTGACGCTGCCTTCCCCCCAGTTGTAGGCCGCCAAAGCCAAATGCCAATCACCAAACATGCCATAGAGTTTTTGCAAATAATCCAACGCGGCTCGGGTGGATTCTTGTATGCTGCGCCGGTCGTCCCGGAAAATGTTTTGCTTTAATTCAAAATATTTACCCGTTGCAGGCATGAACTGCCACATGCCAGCGGCTTTGGCTGTTGACACGGCCTGTGGGTTGAATGCAGATTCGATGAAGGGCAGCAAAGCCAATTCGGTCGGCATGCGGCGGGTTTCCAACTCCTCCACGATATAAAAAAGATATTTGCGTGAGCGCTCGGTCATGCGCAAGATGTAATCCGGTTTGGAGGCATACCATTCCTCCCGATCTTGAACCAGATTCCCCTCCAGATTAGGCATGGCGAAGCCTATTCGAATGCGCTCCCAAATATCTGCTGGAGGTTCTTGTTTGACAGTTGCAAAGGGTATCGCTGTCGTGATGGTTTGAGCCAGTGGTGCCGATGGGGCAGGCGCAGTCAGCGCCGTCTCATTTTGAGAGGGCGGTTGAGCTGGGCTTTGAGATTCGGGTTGAATTGTTGCTGAGGGCACTGTCACCAGAGCAGGTGCTACGCTGGTGCAGCCTCCTAAAATCCAAGAGACAGCGATCAGGCCGAGTCCGAATCGCACGCGGTTTGAAATGGAAGTTTGCAAGGTCATTTGAATTCGTTTTTCCATTGACGAAGAGCGGCAAAAACGGCGGTATCGTCAACAGCTGCGGGGTCGTAGTTTTGCACAGAAGCCTTCACATTGTCCTGTCGGCTGCGCAAAAATGGATTGATTTTCAATTCGATGTCAATACGGGACGGCAATGTGGGAATACCTTGGACACGCAAAGATTGGCAATGGGCATCGTATTGCATCAGCGTCTGATTGGACGGGTCAACATGCTTAGCAAATTTAAGATTGCTGAGGGTGTATTCGTGGGCGCAACACACTTGCGTTGGGCCGGGCCATGCTGAAAGCTTATCCAAGGAGTCGAGCATTTGTGCAGCTGTGCCCTCAAACAAGCGGCCACAACCGCCCGAAAACAAGGTGTCCCCACAAAACAAGATCGGGTCCATGCCCTCGGGTTGGCCCCAATAAGCGATGTGACCGCTGGTGTGTCCTGGTACGTCCTGAACCTCGAACGCCATGCCACACCATGTCACTGATTCGCCTTGAGTCAAGGGCATCACGCTCGGCGGCATTTTCTCTTTGGCGGGTCCGTATATTTTGGCGTTTGTTGCCGCTGACAAAGCCGAAAGGCCACCTGTGTGGTCAGCATGGTGGTGCGTGATTAAAATGAGCTCCAACACCAGATCCAAGTTGGCCAGTGCGTCTAAAACGGGTTGAGAATCCCCGGGATCAACGACCAGAGCCTTGCCATGGTGGTGCAGCAGCCAAATGTAGTTATCTGAAAAAGCGGGCAGCGGAATAAGGTTCATGAGCGATCCTATTATAGAAATACCCTCCGAGTCCTCCAATGGGCCCTGGCAGGCGTCCCAATTGTGGATTCAATGGCTTTCAACACCGCTGGGTCGTTATTTGAAAGCATGGGAGCAGCGCGAGTTGGATGCCGCTGTGGTGGATATTTTTGGTTATCACGCATTGCAATTGGATGGTCTTGAAATCAATGGATTAGCAAGCAACCGGATGCCGCACCGGTGGCACATGCTTTCATGTACCGATCCGAAGCTGCAGCCATGTGACCTTGTCGCCGACAGCGCGGCATTGCCCTTTGCGGCGGCCAGTTTGGATTTGGCGGTGCTGCCCCACACCTTGGAGTTGTGCCAAGACCCGCATGCCGCCTTGCGCGAGGTAGAACGCGTTTTGGTGCCTGAGGGGCACTTGGTCATCACAGGCATGAATCCCGTCAGCCTCTGGGGCTGGCATCAACGGCGCTCAGCACTTTACAAACGCTTCGGGTGGGGGCTTGAAAACGGCGCAGTGGTTGGTCAATTGATTGGCTATTGGCGAATGCGCGATTGGCTGCGTTTATTGGGTTTTGAAGTTCAAGTCAGCCGTTTTGGTTGTTGGCGACCTGCCGTCCAAAACACAGGGTGGCTGTCACGTTTTGCTTGGTTGGACCGCTGGGGCGCCAGATGGTGGCCGATTTTGGGCGGGGTCTACATGTTGGTTGCGGTCAAACGAGTCCCTGGCACCCGTGTGCTTGGACGCACTTGGAAAAAAGTACCTGCCCAAGTGGGTGGAGCGATCCCGGCAACACACCGGCATCATTCCACGCACAGGACCTCAGAGGGTGCGCCTTTGAAAAAAGTAAGAAAGAATTCATTTTGGATCATGTAGAAATTCACACCGACGGCGCCTGCAAAGGCAACCCTGGGCCTGGTGGATGGGGCGTCTTGATGAAATCAGGCCGCCATGTGCGCGAATTGTGTGGCGGCGAGTTGGACACGACCAATAACCGCATGGAGTTGATGGCGGTCATTCAGGCCTTGGGCGCACTCAAGCGACCTTGCCATATCGTGCTCTATCTGGACAGTGAATATGTTCGCAAAGGCATCACCGAATGGATTCATGGCTGGAAAGCCAGAGGCTGGCGCACAGCAGCCAAGCAGCCTGTTAAAAATGTGGATTTGTGGATGCAACTCGATGACGCGGTGGGCACTTCAGCCCACGTCATTGAGTGGCGTTGGGTTAAAGGCCATGCAGGTGACCCGGGCAATGAGCGGGCCGATGCTTTGGCTAATCTTGGGGTTGAAAAGGTGCTGGGGCAAGGCGGGTAAAGAAGCTAAATAAAGCCGTCAAACATCATGACGTCAACCCAGTCGCCCTTGGGGGTTGTTTCTTGCTCGTGATGGAGCACGATCAACCCATTGGCTTGAACCATGGAACTGAGCACGCCCGAACCTTGGTTGCCTGTGGTGATGACTTGCAATTCACCTTCAGGACTGACGCTCACTATGCCTCTTTGGTATTCGGTGCGGCCGGGTTTTTTTCGCAACTCTGCTTGACTGCGGGCTTTGAGCAAGGGCAAAGGTTGACGTTTCATACCCATCATGCGTTCCAGCGTGGGACGGACAAAAGCCAAAAAAGTCACCATCACGGCCACCGGATTGCCCGGTAAACCAAACAAAACGCAGTCTCGCTCACCTTGGGAAATTCGGCCCACCGCCATAGGGCGTCCGGGACGCATCGCAATTCGCCAAAATGCCACGTCGCCTAATTTTTTCATCATGGCTTTGGTATGGTCCGCTTCCCCCACGCTCACACCCCCGCTGGTGATGATCACGTCGGCCTGCTGGGCTGCTTGGCGAAAGGCAGCCTCCAGCAAGTCGGGCTCATCCTGAACCACACCCATGTCAATGACTTTGCAACCCATGCGGCTCAACATGCCGTGAACGGTATAGCGGTTACTGTCGTAAACGGCGCCTTCGCGGGGGGCTTGGCCCAAACTCAAAATTTCGTTGCCGGTTGAAAAGTAGGCCACTTTCAAACGGGGTCTGACGCTGACTTGTTGTAGGCCTAAACTGGCCAACAGACCACAAGCGGCTGGCCCCATCCGGGTTCCGCCGGCCAAGGCGGGCTGCCCTGCCTGCAGGTCTTCGCCGCACAGCCGTCGGTTGTCGCCTCTTTGCAAAATGCCTGCTGCGATTTGAATGGTGTCACCATCGAGATGCACCAGCTCTTGAGGGATCACGGTGTCTGATCCGACAGGCATGACGGCACCGGTCATGATTTTGACGCATTGGCCTTGCCGCAACTGTCCTGGCCAGGCTTTACCGGCGTAGGCTGTTCCCATCACTTGAAGCGTCTGCTGGGCAGTTAGATTTTGACCGTTGAAAGCGTACCCGTCCATGGCCGAGTTGTCATGCGGTGGCACACTGATGGGCGATATGATGTCCTGGGACAGTACCCTGTCCAGCGCTTGAAAAATGGCAACATATTCACTGCCGTTGACAGTGGGAACCATTTTTTCTAAAAATGCCAAAACGGTATCTGCTGGCAAGGCCTTGGGGTCATAGCCTGACAGCTGGTCGCCAATATCAGTCAGTGTGGCCATCGGCAGTAAATCGCTTGCGGGACTGTTCATGGGATCAGGTCTGTTCCAGGCTTTGCAATTGCTCAACTGTGTTGGCGTTAAAGAAGGCCCGAGGATTGTCTTTGGCGGTATTGAAGGGCACCAGAACGGTTTTAATCTGGGCAGTCCAAGCGTCAATTTTTCGCCCCCCTTGTTGCATGAAGGTCATTAGACTTTTGTGCACTTGAACGCGCATCAAACAAAACACCGGCTGAGCCCGCAGGCGGCCATCTTCTTCACAAGCCCCAACCATGGCGATGTCAGCATTTTCGAAGTGAAGTGCATTATGCAGTCGCTCAACCAAGTCCAGTGGAAAGAGCGGTGTGTCGCAGGGCACGGTCAAAAGCAAGGGTGTTTCACAGCGCTCCAGACCGGTTAAAAAACCAGCCAGCGGTCCCGCAAAGCCGTCCAAGGTATCTGGCCAAACGGGTGCGCCGAAGGCTTCGTAGGCCGACAAGTTGCGGTTGGCGTTGATTAAAATTTCGGCCATTGCCGGGCCTTGTTGCATTTGTAAACGCATCAAAGTGTGTAGCGCTAAGGGCAGGCCTTTGAAGTTTTGCAAGCCTTTGTCAGCGCCGCCCATACGGGCCCCACGGCCACCCGCAAGTATCAATCCGGTGACAGTCATGGGTGTTTCGAGCTTGTCAGGCACGGCGGTCAATAAGGCCATTCTCAGCCGCCTATGTAGCTCATTTCAACCCGTTTGCGGGCGGGTGTGTCGCTGCTGTGAGCGGGCATCTGGCTGCGCAGTTCTGAGTAACGGTCATCCCGCCCCTGCCAAATGGCGGCCAATTTCTCGGTCAACAGTTGGGGTTCCATGTTGCTGCGGATGAGCGAACGCAGATCGTAGCCTTGGGAAGCAAAAAGACACAAATACAGCTGACCCTCAGTTGACAAGCGAGCCCTGTTGCAATCCCCGCAGAAGGCTTGGGTGACGCTGCTGATCACGCCGATTTCCCCCAGCGTGGGATCCCAATCGCCCTGCGCGTTCAGGTAGCCCCAACGCTCTGCTGTCTCTCCCAGTGTGCAAGCGGGCAAAGCCATCAGAGGCAATTCTGATTGCAACAAGGCAATCACTTGTGCGCTGGGTAAGACTTCTTGCATGCGCCATTTATTGGTGGCGCCCACGTCCATATATTCAATGAAGCGCAGGGTGACGCCTGTGCCGCGAAAGTGTTTGGCCATCGGCAGTATTTCATGCTCGTTGGTGCCTTTTTTGACCACCATGTTCACTTTGATCTGCTTCAAACCGGCGGTTTGCGCGGCTTCAATGCCGGCCAAAACATCTGCCACCGGAAAGTCCACGTCGTTCATTTTCCGAAAGACGGTGTCATCCAGGCCATCCAGACTGATTGTGACGCGCTGAAGTCCCGCGTCTTTCAAGGCTTGTGCTTTGCGCGCGAGCAAGGATCCATTGGTGGTCAAGGTGATGTCCAGAGGCAGGCCTTCTGGTGTGCGCAATGCAGCGAGTTGTTCAATCAGGATTTCGATATTTTTGCGAAGCAGGGGCTCTCCGCCTGTCAGTCTGATTTTGCGTACACCCAAAGTCACAAAGGATTCGGCGGCCCGGGTGATTTCTTCGAAAGTCAATAACGCACTGTGCGGCAGATAAGGGTAGTCCTTGTGAAAGACTTCTTTGGGCATGCAATAGCTGCAGCGAAAGTTACAACGGTCTGTCACGCTGATGCGCAAATCCCGCAAGAGTCGTCCGCGCAGATCAGACGTTTGTTGAGACCCTGGTAAGGGCTGTGGAATGGGTGGGATCGGCAAAAATTGATTGCGCAGATCGAACACCGGGATGATTCGTTCAGACATGCCACCATTGTGCATGACTCCCGAGGGCCAAGGCTTCATGGCCTCAGCCGTGGTGAATGGCCACAGTTTTGAGTGTGGTGAAGCCCAGCAAAGCTTCAAAGCCCTTTTCGCGGCCATAGCCCGAGGACTTGACGCCGCCAAAGGGCAACTCCACGCCGCCGCCTGCGCCATAGTTGTTGATAAACACTTGGCCGCTGCGCACGCGCTTGGCCATGCGGAACTGACGTCCGCCGTCACGCGTCCAGATGCCCGCGACCAAACCGAATTCGGAGGCATTGGCCAACGCCACGGCTTGCTCTTCGTCTTGGAAAGCCATGGCCGACAGCACCGGCCCAAATACTTCTTCTTGCGCCAAACGGTGCATGACCGGAACGTCACGCAGCAAGATGGGCGCTTGGTAGAACCCACCTTGGGGTACCCCTTGTGCGATGTGTCCTTGAGCAACAGTGCGAATGCCATCGGCTTTGGCCTGGTCCAGAAAACCATTGACGCGTTCGAGCTGGCTGGCGCGAATCAGCGGCCCTAAATCCAAATTCATGCTGGCCGAGCCCACCTGCAGGCCCTTGAAGGCTTCTCCCAAGCGCTTCAAAAGCGGTTCGTAAATCGATTGCTGAATCAGCACCCGGGAACCTGCGCTGCAGGTTTGACCCGCGTTTTGAACGATGGCATTCACCACCACCGGGATGACAGCATCCAAGTCAGCGTCTTCAAAAATAATTTGGGGACTCTTGCCGCCCAACTCCAGTGTGACCGGGCAGTGGCGCTCAGCGGCCACTTGCTGGATCAGCGTGCCCACGCGAGGGCTGCCGGTAAAACTGATGTGGTCAATGCCCGGGTGGCGCGCCAAGGCGTCACCGACTTCGTGCCCATAGCCGGTCACGATATTGATGGCCCCAGTGGGAAAGCCGACATCTGCGGCCAACTGCGCCACCCGAATCAGACTCAGGCACGCGTCTTCGGCAGGCTTGACCACGCAAGCGTTGCCTGCGGCCAAAGCGCCGCCCACGCTGCGCCCAAAAATTTGCATGGGGTAATTCCATGGGATGACGTGGCCAGTGACCCCGTGCGGCTCGCGCCAAGTCAGCACGCTGTAGCCTTTTTGGTAGGGCAGGGTCTCGCCATGCAGTTTGTCGCAGGCGCCCGCATAAAACTCAAAGTAGCGTGCCAGCGCCACCGCATCGGCTGCGGCCTGTTTGGTGGGTTTGCCGCAGTCGCGCTGCTCCAGCGCGGCCAATTCGTCCGCATGTTCGGCCACTTTGCGCGACAGCGCCATCAACAAGCGCCCGCGCTCCACGGCGGTCAGTCGCCCCCAAGGCCCGTTGAAGGCGGCGCGCGCCGCTTGCACCGCGGCATCGATGTCGGCCGCTTGGCTGCGCGGAATCTGCTCGAAAACCTGCCCGTCAGAAGGGTCCAGCACATCGATGGTCTGGCCTGCCAGGGCGGGGACGGATTGATTGGCGATGAAGTTGTGTTGCATGCCGACATTGTCGGCTGTGGCGCAGCCTTGGAAATCACGCAAGAGACATCACACCCTCCAGCTGAGCCTGTGCCCTCGATTACGCAAGCCCGGTGAAAGTAAAATCGGGGTTAATCCCTAGGTTTTTTCGTTTCCCATCAACTTTTACAAGCAGACACCATGTCCCTGAACCAAGTCACCCCCGGCAGCAAAGTGCCAGACGCATTCAACGTGATCATCGAAATCCCGATGAACTCCGACCCCGTGAAGTACGAAGTCGACAAAGAGTCCGGCGCATTGTTTGTGGACCGCTTCATGGGCACTGCCATGCACTACCCCACCAACTACGGCTACGTGCCCCAAACCATCGCCGGTGACGGTGACCCGGTGGACGTGTTGGTCATGACCCCCTTTCCATTGCCCTCAGGGGTGGTGGTGACTTGCCGCGCGATTGGCATCTTGCTGATGGAAGATGAAGGCGGCATGGATGGCAAGATTTTGGCCGTGCCGACCGAAAAAATTCTGCCCATCTACGCCAACATCAAGACCCTGGCCGACGTGCACGAGCTGCAACTCAAGCAAATCGCTCACTTTTTTGAGCACTACAAAGACCTCGAAAAAGGCAAGTGGGTCAAGGTCAAGGGCTGGGAAGGCGTCGAATCCGCCGCCAAAGAACTGCTGGACGGCATAGCCAACTACAACAAGGCCTGAGCGCCTTTAAATAAAACGCCTGTACGGTTTGCACCGTGCAGGCGTTTTTTTATGGGAGAGCTGGCAGCGCAGGACGGTGTCCAGCCTTTGCTTCAAACCACTACTCGTTGCGCCACCAGCTTCACACCTAAGGCCTTGCACACACGCGCCACGGTATCAAAGCGAGGGCTGGCATCCGGACGAAGCGCCTTGTACAAAGCTTCGCGGCCAATGCCTGCGTCTTTCGCGATCTGCGTCATGCCACGCGCCCTGGCAATATCGCCCAAAGTGGCGGCCAAGAGAGCCGGATCACCATCTTCCATCACCAAAGTCAGGTACTCGGCAATACTTTCATCGTCTTGCAGCATCTCGGTGATGTCGAAAGGTCGGGTATGGGGTTTCATGCTTTACTCCTTGAACAAACGGGCCAACTGCATAGAAGTTGCAATGTCGATGGCTTGGGTTGACTTGTCGCCACCGCCCAGCATCACGATCACAACAGTACCTTACTGGATGTAATACATGCGCCAGCCTGGACCAAAAAATTCACGCATTTCCCACACGCCCTCGCCAACGGGCTTGACGTCGCCCAGGTTTCCCAGTTGGGCCTTGCGAAGCCGCATCCCCAGACGATTGCGGGTCAGACTGTCCTTGAGTCCATCCAGCCACGCATCAAAGTCTTTGGTGGTCTCTACTTGGTACATGGTTTGATTGTATTCGATCGAGTACGAAAAGTGTTAGCCCGTCGGTTTCACCATACAAACGTTCACGTTTCAACTCGCGCTTTGGCGGGGGTTATACAGACTATCCTTAACCAGAGTGTGTTCGTGTTGTGACCCACGGCATGTCTGACCTGAAGGTGCCGATTTACAAGATTGGCTGCTGGGTTTGCTTTAAAGGCGAGTGCTGGTTGAGCGCTTGGAGGTAGTTCTCCACCCCCGCTTTTTCCCGCTCCAGAAACCGCGCCACCGCCTCAGAAAACGCCGGGTGCGCCAGCCAGTGGGCGCTGTGGGTGGGGGTGGGCAGAAGGGCGCGGGCCATTTTGTGTTCGCCTTGTGCGCCGCCTTCAAAGCGTTTGAGTCCGTGCTGGATGCACCATGCGATGGGCTGGTAGTAGCAGGCTTCAAAGTGCAGGCAGTCCACCCGGGTCAGCGCCCCCCAATAGCGGCCATAGGCCACCTCGGGCTGGCCTTGGGCGTTCAGGTGCAGGCCGATCAGGCTGATGCCAATCGGCTGCGCCTGGTTTTCGGCCACAAACAGCAGCCAGTTGGCGGCCATGTCGGTGCGCATGGACTCAAAAAACGCCGGGGTCAAATAGGGCGGGTTGCCGTGTTCCCAATAGGTTTGCTGGTAGCAGCGCAGCAGCAGGGCCCAGTCGCCTTCCGTCATGTCGGGGCCGCGCACGGCGCGAAATGTCACGCCCGCCTCCTGCACTTTGCGGCGTTCTTGCCGGATTTTTTTGCGCTTTTCTTGCGTCAGGCTGGCCAAAAAGTCGTCAAAGTCGCGCCAGCCTTGGTTTTGCCAGTGAAACTGCACCTGGTCGCGCTGCAGCAACCCGGCTTGTTCGCAGGCTTGCAGGTCTTGCGGGCTGCCAAACAAAATGTGCAAAGACGAAATGCCGTTGGTTTGGCAAATGTCCAGCAAGGCGGCCAGCAGGGCTTGGCGGGCGTCGTCAGACTCGGCCAGCAAGCGGCTGCCCGGCACGGGGGTGAAGGGCGAGGCGACCAGGGCTTTGGGGTAATAGTCGAGGCCGTGGCGCTGGTAGGCGTCGGCCCAGGCGTGGTCAAACACGTATTCGCCGCGCGAGTGGGTCTTGATGTAGAGCGGGCAGGCGGCGGCCAACACATCACCTTGTTGCGTGCTGCGCCACAGGCTGATGACTTGCAATGTCCAGCCAGTTTCAGGCGCGGCCGAACCGCTGGTCTGCATGGCCTTGAAATAGGCATGCCGCATGAAGGGCGTGGGGTTTTTTTGCAAATCAAGCAGATTGTTCCAGGCCCGCGCATCCATTTCATCCATGGAATCGTGCACCCGAATGACATAATCCAACAACTTGTCTTCCTTCAACTCTATGACCCTCAATATTTGTGTAGCTCAGCTCAATTTTGTGGTGGGCGACATGCCGGGCAATGCCCGCAAAATCATCGAAGCCGCGCACGCAGCCTACCAAAAAGGGGCGCGCTTGTTGCTCACGCCCGAATTGTCCATTTGCGGCTATGCCGCAGAGGATTTGCTGTTGCGTCCTGCTTTCATCAATGCCTGTGATGATGCCCTGAAAACAGTGGCCCGCGAAACTTCTGGGTTAAAAGGATTGGCTGTGGTTGTGGGTCATCCGCAAGGCGGCGGCATGCGCAGCCGAAGCGTGGCCGTGACCCGACGCTTCAACATGGCCTCAGTTTTGATGGAAGGTCAATCGGTCGCGCATTACGCGAAGCAGGAGTTGCCCAATTACCAGGTTTTTGATGAGCGCCGGTATTTCACACCAGGGGATCAGGCCTGTGTAGTCGAGCTCTTAGGGGTTCGTGTGGGTTTGCTGATTTGCGAAGACGCTTGGTTCGAGACCGCAGCAGAAAAGGCCAAAGTGGCCGGAGCGCAATTGCTGGCGGTATTGAATGCCTCTCCTTTTCACGCCGGTAAAGGCTTGGAGCGCGAGCAGCATATGCGAGAGCGCGTTCAGGCCTGCGGCTTGCCTCTGGTCTATGCCCATTTGGTGGGTGGGCAGGATGAGGTGGTCTTTGAGGGCCGGTCATTTGCCTTGGATGCCCAAGGCATCGTGCAAATGCGCGCGCCAGCCTTCTTGGAAGACCTGCCTTGTGTGGTTTTCAATCCGCAGTCCGTTGGCCGGCTTATGCCTGCCGATGTGGCACCCGTTCGCAGTGAAGAAGCCGATTTGTGGGATGCTTTGGTGTTGGGCGTTCGGGACTACCTGGGCAAGAATGGTTTTAAAAAAGCCATTCTTGGTTTGTCTGGCGGAATCGATTCGGCCTTGGTCTTGGCCATTGCTGTGGACGCCGTAGGGGCTGAGCAGGTCCATGCGGTGATGATGCCGTCGCCCTATACCGCAGACATCAGCTGGTTGGATGCCCGTGAAATGGCCAAGCGAATGGGTGTGCGTTATGACGAAATATCGATTGCGTCTTTGTTTGAGGGGTTCAAGCAATCGCTTGCGGGGCAGTTTGCGGGTTTGGCAGAAGACACGACCGAAGAAAATATCCAGGCCCGTATTCGCGGCACCTTGTTGATGGCGATGTCAAACAAAACCGGCGCCATTGTCTTGACAACGGGCAATAAAAGCGAAATGGCCACGGGCTATTGCACCCTGTACGGGGATATGGCGGGCGGCTTTGCGGTGATCAAGGATGTGGTGAAAACGCTTGTTTTTAAGCTGTCTCACTGGCGCAATGAAAACGATCCCTATGGCACCTGTGCGCAGCCTATACCCGAGCGGATCATGACCCGTCCACCCAGCGCTGAGTTGAGGCCAGAACAAAAAGACCAAGACAGCTTGCCTGCTTACGAGATTTTGGACGCCATCATTGCGCGTTACATGGAGAACGACGAGGGCATTGAAGCCTTGGTTGCTGACGGGTTTGATCGTGCCGACGTCGAGAAGGTTACTCGGCTGATCCAACTCAACGAATACAAACGCCGTCAAGCGCCGGTGGGCATTCGTATAACGCACCGCAGCTTCGGTAAAGATTGGCGTTATCCTATGACCAACAAATTCCGCGCCTAATTTTTCATTTTCAGAGAGACGTTCCCATGAAGCAAATCACCGCGATCATCAAGCCTTTTAAATTGGAAGAAGTCCGGGAAGCCTTGGCCGAATGCGGCGTTACGGGTTTGACCGTCACCGAGGTCAAAGGTTTTGGACGACAAAAAGGTCACACCGAGCTTTACCGAGGCGCTGAATACGTGGTCGATTTTTTGCCTAAAGTGAAAGTGGAAGTCGCCGTGAAGGACGACGATACAGACCGTTGTGTCGATGCCATTGTGAAAGCAGCACGCACCGGAAAAATCGGGGACGGCAAAATTTTCATCACCAACGTCGAGCGCGTGGTCCGAATCCGCACGGGTGAACTGGACAACTCAGCGATATAAAACTTTGGTTTAAAGCGCTTCAAACTTGACGTTGAAGTGCAGTCCAGCGGACTGTACCAATTTGGCCATCAGTCGCGGTGCTTGGTTATCGACTTCGATCAGCGCCATTTGCCAGTCCCCCACAAACTCGTGGCTGACAACACTTTTCAGGAATGTGAGTAAACCATCGTAGTAACCATTGAGGTTGAGCAAGCCTACCGGCTTGTTGTGGTATCCCAGTTGTCGCCAAGTCCATATTTCAAAAAACTCTTCAAAGGTGCCGATACCACCGGGCAGGGTGATGAACGCGTCGGCCCTTTCTGCCATCATTCGTTTACGCGCATGCATGGTGTCAACAATGTGCAGTTCTGTACACGACGGGTGCGCAGATTCTTTCTCGACCAAGGCTTTAGGGATGATGCCTACGACGCTGCCTCCTGCAGCCAAGGTGGCATCCGCGACAAGCCCCATCAAGCCATTTCGTCCACCTCCGTACACCAGTTGACCGCCATGTTGGCCAATCCAATGGCCGACTTGTTGAGCAGTTTCTGCAAAGGCTGCATCATCGCCCGCTCTCGCGCCGCAATAAACACAAATGGAAAAAGCTGGATGTAATTTCAGTGTGGACAGGGACATGGTGCATTTAGAAAATAACCGATCAGACACCATGCTATTGGGACTTTGTGACGGCTTTAAGTGGGTCTTGAACCAAGTAAGTCCCTGCCCAAACATCATGCCAAAACTGCCTCTGAATTTGGAACCGACTCAGCATCGCCCAGAACGCAATCCAACCCAGCATCAGCATCAGCATTTGTACAGGGCTTATGTCCAGTAACTTGGCCAACGCGATAGGCGGCCAGAACCAAATCCAACTCAAACAATAACGCCACAGTGCTCGGCGTTGCGACAAGGGCTGACCGTGTTGGTTCATGACCCGGATATGCCATGTTTTCATCGCCAAGGTTTGGCCTTTGGACCAAAACCAACTGAAATAGATAGCCAATACCAAAAAGATAAAGGCTTGCATGCCGTGGCGATTGTCTAAGGCATTGCGAGTCTGGCTGAGTGTGCTAAACAAGTAACCCGAGATGAAGATGACGCCGAATAACAGCATACCTTCGTAGAGCCAGCAAGCCATTCTGCGTCTCAAGGATGGGGCTTGAAGGGCAGGGGATGGTGGATTTATTGCACCAATTTCGCCGAGATCGTGGGTCACGTGGCGGGCACGTCCAGTTTAGTGGGCGATGCTTTGTTGTTGGGCAGTAATGTTTTTTGATCCAAGTCCTTCACCCCGGGTGTCTTGCCTTTGATGGGGGCTTGTCCATTAAGGGCCTGAACATGTGAAAGTTTGTCAGAAGTGACTGGGCGTTGTGCAGGCGCGGCCCCGCCCACAGGCGTCGACTGGGTTACGCTGAGTTTTCGTTTTTCTTCATCAGACAAGGCGAGATAGGCTTCCCATTGCGCTTTCTTTTCGACCAACGGAATTTTGTTGGTTTCGCCAAAATTCAAGCGCGCTTGCGTGCGTTGTTGGGGTGTCAAACTTGCCCATTCAGCCATCCGACTGTGCATGACAATTTGCTCGCCATCCGGCAGGGCAGCGAAGTTCTTGGAAATAGCCAGCCATTTTTTTCTTTGAGGTTCACTCAAAGTTGACCACAGGGGGGACAAGGGTGCTAACGCACGCTGTTGATTCAACGTCAAGTCAGACCAATGGGCTCTGGGCGCCGCCGTTGGTTTTTTAATTTCAATGCTATTGGGCGCCGAAGTCACAGTTTCATTGGCCAAGGGAGCAGGGGCAATTTCAACCTGCAGGGTTTGTGCCATCGCGCAAAAGCACAGCAAACTGATTGCAGCGAGTGCAAAGCGTTTTGTGTTCAACGTTAAAAGAGCGGCAGCAGACACTTCAGCGGTTTTCCTGAAGTTGAGCTTGGTTAACTTTTAGAAATTGCAAAAAGCCCGGGTCGGTGTAGGCCGCAGGCGGAAGCTCATCGAGCAGCAGAGCCGCATCGACCTCCGCAATTTCAATCGTGTTGCTTTCTGATTGAATAATTTGTATCGCAATCAAGCCAACAATGAGCGCTATTAAGGGTAAAAATGAAGCCAGGCGGTGCCAAGGGCTTCCACCTTCTGCACCCCAACCCAGGGTTGCTTGTCCTGCAGAAAGGGCTATGTTCGCAACAGGCGCGACGGATAACTCCTGCTTGCGTGCAGACAAGGCTTGCATTCGAGCTGCTCTTAAGCGCTCGGTAATGTCATATGACAACGCAGGAGAGTCCTGGTCCAGCCTCAATGCAATGGCGCGACCCCAAGCATCTGCGTTTTTTTGAATGGTTGTTTCTTGCGTTTTCATGGTTGGATTCCCTTGGCTTTGAGCGATCGGCTCAAGGCATGGACGGCCCGTGAGCAGTGTGTTTTGACACTGCCTTCAGAGCAACCCATGGCTGCAGCTGTTTCCGACACGTCCATCTCCTCCCAGTAACGCAGCAGGAAGGCTTCTCGTTGACGTGCCGGCAATTCTTGAATGTCAGTTTCAATTTGTTGGAAAATTTGCTTGCGCCGGATCTGATCTTCGGCGCTTTCACCCATTTCGGCGTCCGATCGTCCATTGAAAGTCTCCAGGAGATCGAATTCTTCAGAATCGCTGTCAACACCAAAGTCGCTCAAATTAGAAAACAAAGCGTGGCGGGTTTTGCGGCGACGAAACCAATCGAGCATGGTATTTGACAGAATCCGCTGAAAAAGAAGGGGCAACTCAGCCGATGGCTTATCGCCATAGTGAGTTGCCAGTTTGATCATGCTGTCTTGCATGATGTCCAGCGCAGCCTCTTGGTCTCGAACATGGTAAAGCGTGCGCTTGAATGCACGTTTTTCCGTATTTTTGAGAAAGTCTGAAAGTTCTTTTTCTGTAGCCAAATGCCTTTTGCACCCGAGTTGATGGGTGACATCTCCTGAATTTGACTTGAATTATCGCATTCAACTTCTTGAGTTGGGCTAACCCAGCGATCTGTTACTGAGTCGGTGCGATAATAGCGGGTTGCGATTGAACAAAAGCAAACGGGTCACTGTCCGGCGCTGTTACATGTAGCGCTCATGTCCGTGGTCCAAAGTCCCGCTGCGGCTTCACAAGAGTCCTGCAAAGGGGCACCCAAGGTTTTTCGTTAGAGAAATTCACAAAGGTTGAATATGGAAACTTCTAAAGCCGAATCGGCATCGATATCTGCCGTCTCAGGGCAGTCTGTACCCGAGCTGCGGGGTGCAGAAATTTTGGTCAAAGCACTGCAAGCCGAGAACGTCAAGTTCATCTGGGGTTACCCAGGCGGGGCCGTGTTGCACATTTATGACGCACTGTACAAACAAGAAACCATGCAGCATGTCTTGGTTCGGCACGAACAAGCAGCAGTTCACGCAGCCGACGGCTTTGCCCGTGCAACTGGTGAGGTGGGTGTTGCTCTGGTGACATCGGGGCCGGGTCTGACCAATGCGGTGACCGGAATCGCCACAGCTTACATGGACAGCATCCCCATGGTGATCATCAGTGGGCAAGTACCCACGGCGGCCATTGGACTTGACGCTTTCCAGGAATGCGATACCGTGGGCATCACACGCCCGATCGTCAAGCACAATTTTTTGGTCAAAGATGCC
>Ga0114959_10000827_pt1 | contig 28863 bp, 28 predicted proteins | sample C_130625_EF_Meta_FD_87317 | JGI IMG/M metagenome (GOLD analysis project Ga0114959, IMG submission 87317) | Freshwater microbial communities from Lake Croche, Canada to study carbon cycling - C_130625_EF_MetaG | ecosystem: Environmental > Aquatic > Freshwater > Lake | place: Lake Croche, Canada... | reverse complement strand
GTGTCGGGTGAGCGTCGCCTCGCGGCAGGGGATGGAGGCGCTGTGGGCCAGATCCATGACGGCGCCGCGCGTGATCCCCTCGAGGATCCCGGCATCGGGGGGAGGGGTGAGTACGACTCCTTTGCGCACGGCGAAGACGTTGTCGGCCGTGCACTCGGCGACCTCGCCCTTGTGATTGAGCATCAGCGCCTCGACACACCCGGCCTGGAGCCCCTCGAGCTTGGCCATGATGTTGTTGAGGTAGTTGAGCGACTTGATTCGTGGCGAGAGCGTGGCCGGATGGGATCGCTGCGTGGCCGCGGTCACGATCCTCAAGCCGCGCTCGTAGAGCTCGCGGGGATAGAGGCTGATCGTGTCGGCGATCACGATCACCTGCGGATGCGAGGTGCGGTTGGGGTCGAGGCCGAGCGTCCCCGCGCCACGCGTGATGATGAGGCGGACATAGCCATCGGGGAGCTTGTTGGCGGCGAGCGTGTCGTTGACCGCCTTGGCCACCGCCTCCTTCGTCATTGGGACTTCCAGCGCGATCGCCCGGGCGCTGTCCCAGAGGCGGTCGAGGTGGGCTTCCATCCGGAACACCCTGCCAGCGTAGCTCCGCATCCCCTCGAAGACGCCGTCGCCGTAGAGGAGCCCGTGGTCGAAGACACTGACCCGGGCCTCGTCCTCGGGGACGAGACGGTCGTTCATGAACACGATGCGAGGCATGGGAGTCACCTTCGGGAATGACGCCGGCGCGACGAGGTGCGTCCGGGGGATTTCAGGGGATGGAGGCGGCGCCTGTCAGACGGTGGGACGGTCAGGCATTCTCGACCCGTCCGGCGACCAGTCGCACGATCCGGTCGGCCCGCCTCGCAATCGACTGATCGTGCGTGACGAGCACTATAGAAAGGCCGTCGGTGTGGTTCAACTCGCAGAGCGTGTCGAGGATTCCAGCCCCACTCGCCTCGTCGAGGTTGCCGGTCGGCTCGTCGGCGAGGAGCAGGCGCGGCTGGCCGACGAGCGCCCGGGCGATTGCCACCCGCTGCATCTCCCCTCCTGAGAGCTGCCTGGGCTTGTGATGGAGGCGTCCGCTGAGGCCGAAGCGGTCGAGCAGAGCCTCCGCTCGCCGGCGGGCTTCACCCTTGTGGCGAAACCACTCGGTGATCGAGAAGCGGACGAGGAGGGGGGCAAGTACGTTCTCGAGCGCCGAAAGCTCCGGGAGGAGGTGGTAGGCCTGGAAGACCATGCCGATGTCGGTGTTGCGGAGCCGGTCGCGGCGGGCGCTTGAGAGGTTGTCGATCCGGTTGCCGGCGAGATGCACTTCCCCGGAGTCGGGGGCATCGAGCAGCCCCATGAGATGGAGGAGCGTGCTCTTCCCCGATCCGCTCTGGCCGATCACCGAGACAAATCCCGCCGGCGCGACCTCGAAGTCGACGCCGCGCAGCACCTCGAGCATCCCGCCGCCGGAGCGGTAGGCCTTGCGGACGCCGCGCACCTGGAGGAGCGGGGCCCCCGACTGATCGCTTTCACGGTTGGTGTCAATCATGCCGCAGCGCCTCCACGGGATGGAGCCGTGCGGCCCGCAGGGCCGGCAGCACGCTGGCCGCCACCGCGATCCCCACCGCACCAGCGATGATCCAGGCCACCGTCCACGCGTCGACGATCGTGGGGATGCGGAAGAAGTAGTAGATCGAGGGATCGAAGACCCGCTCCCCCGTGCACCATTCGACGAGCACGCGGATGCGGTTGATGTTCCAGGTGATCCCGAGGCCGAGGGCGAGCCCGGCGCCGGCACCGACCAGCCCGAGGAACAGGCCGTAGCCGAGGAAGATCCCTGCCACGCCTGAGGAGCTGGCGCCGAGCGATTTGAGGATCCCGATGTCGCGGGTCTTCTCGACCACGATCATGAAGAAGATCGCGAGGATCCCGAAGCCGGCCACGGCGACGATCATGAACAGGAGGATGTTGAGGACGGCCATCTCCATGTCGACGGCGGAGAGGAGCGGGCCCTGCTTGTCCTTCCAGCTCGAGACCGCATACATGTCGGCGGGGAAGGCTTGCCTGAGGCGATCGCGGACGGTCTCGAGGTTGGCACCGGGGCGGAGCCTGATCTGGATCGAGTTGACGCTCGGCAGTCCCGTCTGCGGGTCGATCATCCCCCGCGCCTTCTCGAGCTGCTCGATCGGCACGAAGACGAAGTTCGAGTCGTACTCGCTCATCTTGCTTTCGTAGAAATCGACGATCGTATAGGTGTCGGTGACGGCCTTCGGGGGCGTGCCGGCGGTTGGGAAGGTGATCTTCACGTCGTCGCCCGGGAGGACCAGGAAGCGATCGATGCCGGAGGAATCGCGGAAGCTCGCCAGCCCGATGCCGGGGACGATGCCGGTGAACTGCTCCCGGGAGGGATCGAACACGCGCCCCTGCTCCTCCGGCTTGGCAGCCCGGAAGGGATCGAGCGGGGCATTGGGAGGATGGGCCTCGGAGGTCGGAGCGAACTCTTCGGGAGGGGCCGCGGCCGTGGTGACTGCGGGCGTGGTCTCGGCGAGGACCGCATCGACCTGATGATCGACCGGGCGCACCGGGCCACTGGATGGGCCGCCGGCCTGCTCGCTCCCCTGGAGCTCCGCCTGTCGCTGCCGCCAGGCCCGTTCCCGCTCGACGCGCATCCGCCGGTGGGGCCAGCCGGCCCCCTCGAGCGCCGGCCGCGTCGCCACCTGCTGGTCTTCGGTCTGGCTGTCGATCGTGTCATAGCCGCCGTCGCGGAGCCCGAACGACAGTTGCTGGCGGTTGTCGGGGTGCTGGAGATAGCGGCCGAAGTCGCTCACTTGGGCATGGGTCGTCTCGTCGATCCCGATGAGCATGATCTGCCGCGTCACCCACTGCCCGCGAACCTGGAAGTTGAGCATCGCCGGCACGGCCACCGTCGGCGTCATTCCCTCGATGTCGTCGCCGCCGGCGCGGAGGATCTCCTCCATGTGCCACTGCGGGTCCTGAAAGCCGGAGAGGGAATGGCTCTCGAAGACGATGTCGGAGAGGATCCCGTGGATCCGCGACTGCATCTCGTGGGCGAAGCCGGCCATCACGGCGTTGACGACGATCATCGTCGCCACGCCAAGGGTCACGCTGATCACGCTCGCCAGGGCAATCCAGCGGGTGCGGAGGTAGCGCCAGCAGAGGAGGAGGGTGTACAAGGGGATCAGTCCTCGGTCTGCGGGCGGTGGATGGGAAAGAGGATCACGTCGCGGATCGAGGCCGACTGCGTGAGGAGCATCACGAGCCTGTCGATGCCGATCCCGAGGCCCCCCGCCGGCGGCATGCCGTGCCGGAGGGCGCGGATGAAGTCGGTATCCATGCGGGCCATCGATTCGTCGGCGGCGAGCCCCGCCAGTTGCGTGCGGAACAGCTCCTCTTGGAGATCGGGGTCGTTGAGCTCGGTGTAGGCGTTGGCCAGCTCCATCCCGGCGACGTACAGCTCGAAGCGCTCGGCGATCTCCGGCTGCCCCGCCTTCCGTTTGGTGAGCGGGCAGATCGCGGCCGGATAGTCGATCACGAACGTCGGGGCCGACAGGGTCGACTCGCAGGTCGCCTCGAAAAGCTCGCTCTTGATGACGTCGGGGTGGCGGCCGGCAGTGTCGATGCCGCGGCTGGCGGCGGCGGCGGTGATGCTCGCCGGATCGGCGGGATCGCAGCCGACCACCTCGCGGAGGAGATCGTCGTACTTCACCCGCCGGAACGGCTTGGAGAGATCGATCTCGTGCCCCATCCACTGCACCGTCGGCGGCGTCCCGGCGACCTTCGCCGCATCACGGATGATCGCCTCGGTGAGATCCATCATCGAGACATAGTCGCCGTAGGCCTCGTAGGCCTCGAGCATCGTGAACTCGGGGTTGTGGCGCGGGCTCACTCCCTCGTTGCGGTAGACGCGCCCCAGCTCGAAGACGCGCTCCATGCCGCCGACGAGGAGCCGCTTGAGATGGAGCTCGAGGGCGATCCGCAGGACGAGCCCCATGTCGAGGGCGTTGTGGTGGGTCTTGAAGGGGCGGGCGGCCGCACCGCCGGCCGAGTCTTGGAGCGTTGGCCCCTCGATCTCGAGGTAGCCGCGGTCGAAGAGGGTCTGGCGGATCGAGGCGACGATCCGGCTGCGGGCGATGAAGCGCTCGCGCACCCCCTCGCCGTGGATCAGGTCGACGTAGCGCATCCGCTGCTTGAGCTCGGTGTCGACAAGGCCGTGGAACTTGTCCGGCGGCGTCTCGATCGACTTCGTGAGGAACGTCAGCGCCGAGGCAAACACGGTCAGCTCGCCGGTCTTTGAATACCCGAGCCGGCCGTCGACGCCGATCAGATCGCCCAAGTCGAGGCAGTCGACCACCTTCCAATTCTCGGGGCCGACCTGCTTCTTCCCGAGCATGATCTGGATCCGCCCGGAGCGGTCGGCAAGCGAGATGAAGACGAGGCTGCCGGCGCTCCGCTGGAGCATGATCCGCCCGGCGACTCGGACGGTGGGGCCATCGTCCGCCGGCGGCTCCCCTTCGGGACGCTTGAGGGGCTCCCCCTGCTCGCGCACCGAGGCGATCGACGCCGCCCCGTCGAACCGGCTCCCCCACGGGTCGATCCCCAGCTCGGTGAGCTTGTGGAGCTTGTCGCGCCTGGCTTTTTCGAGGCCGGCGGCGATGCCGCCGCTCTGGAGAGGGCCGGTGGAGGGATCATCGGACGGGGCGGGGGGGACTGGCGGCATGCTCGACCGGGAGAAAGAGAGGGAGGGGCGGATGGAAGCGGGAATTGTCCGGTGTGGCCGGGAAATCGAGAAGAGCAGTCGCACGGGGTTGTTTCGCGGCTTTTTCCCGGCGATCGCAGTTTCCGCCGCAAGCGCGCTGTTCCGGCTGCCGTTTCGCCGGGTACAACCCGCAGGTTGAATCGAGCCCTCCGGCCCCCCGAGGCATGCCAGCACCCGTGCGCCCCCATGGTCCCCCGGAGTTGTTCTCGATCGAACTGCGCACGGCGCGGTGGGGGGAGCTCGTCGAGTGGTATCGGAACGTCATCGGCCTGCGGGTACTGATCCGCGCCCTCGACGACGGCTACGCCCTCCTCCAGGCAGGGACAGCCAGGCTTGCGATCCTCGAGCGACCGGAGGCTCCTCCGGCGAGCCCCCGCTGGAGCCTCGGCTTCGAAGTCGCCGACCTAGCCGCTTGCCGCGACCGGCTGCGGATGGCAGGCGCCGAGATCCAGGAGCCGCCACCGAATCCCGAGGGCTTTACGGAGATCGTCACCCACGATCCCGACGGCAACCGGCTCCGCCTCTTCGCCTGGGAGTGAGGGGGGCGATTGGCCCGATCCCTCTTGTCAGTCCGCCATCGGAAGGTTTTCCAGGTCGGCGATATCGCGCGGGCGTCCTGACGCGCTCTTGAGCCGCCTCAGCCAGGCGAGGGAGACGTAGCGGAATCCATCCATTTCGCACGCCGATCCGATCAGCGTTTCCACCGAGGCATCGGGTATTCCCGGAACGTAATCGAACAGATCGAGATATCCCATCGACGTGCAGAGCATCATCAAAGGCTTCGCACGGACGAAGGCCGCCGTCACCGGGTGTGTCCGCTCGATCCCGGTGGCCGGATCGAGTTCGTCACCGATCCATTCGGCCTTCAGTTCCCCGAGTGCCGCCACCAGACGGGCTTCGTTCTCAGGCGTCCGCAGCCAGAGGATGTCGGTATCCTCGGTTGCACGGAGGTGACCGTGGTAGTTGACCGCGTGGCCCCCGATGATGACGAAGGTCACACCGTATCGCGCTAGGATCGTGAGGAGTCCTCGATCGGGTGCCATGGGATTCACTCCGCGGCCGGGATCGCCCGTTTGCGGTGGTTGCGCCGCTGGAAGTGGGCAAGCGCGGCGGGATTGGCTCGGAGCACCTCCCAAGACGAGCGGATGATCGCGTCCATGGCGGCGAGCCGTTCGCGCGGCGTCATGGCGAAAGCGCGGTGCTGCTGATGCCGCCGCCGCGCCTCCAGCATGGCCGACGTCTCAGCCTGCGCAGACGGGGCATCGGTTGCAGGCACGGGCTCGGATAAGGTGGGACTCGGGGAGGGAATCATGCTTGAGAGTATACGCCGAGGGGACTGAAAACGCGGCTCGCGGATGATGGGTCCCGTCGGTAGCTGCGGGCCGCTGGCGGGGGCCCGCCTCAGCCCTGCCGGGCCCTGATAACGGCCAGGACGACGATCACCGCCACGTTGATCGCGAGCCATACTCCGTGCGACCAGGCGCGCGGGTCGAGGGCGCGGAAAGAGTGCGGGGCGAAAAGCTGCAGGCCGAGGGTGATGATCGCGATGACGAGCGCAGCGACGAGGGCCACGTCGGTCTTGGTGATCTCCTGCGACATTCCGCCCGCTCCCGCGCGTTTTCGCCTCGGACTGCTTTTCGAAGGGCTCAACGCGGCATCCCTTGAATCGGCGGGTTCAAGGAATCGGTCAAAAAATTCCGTCCCAGACGTTGACGCCCCCCCCCCCTTGCAAGCTATGGTCCATTCTCATGGGTGGGACTTGCCGAGTCGAGGGCGGAATGTCGATCGCCGGAGCGAGCCAATCGACCGTGCTTCTCCTTCTCTGGCCGCTGGTCAGCGGATGCCTTCCGGCACCTGCTTCCTCGCCAGCGTCATTCCAGTCGCTGTCTTTATCCTCCGGGCGCTCGGTCGATCTTGGCAAGCTCGGGCCCGACAGCCTCCCCACGCACACCTTTCAAATCGTCAACACCACGCCCCGCGCCATTCGGGTCACCGCGGTGGAAAAAAGCTGTAGCTGCCAAGAGGTGGGTGTGCGGGAAGGGGATACGATCCCGGCCGGCGGCGTGCTCGAAATCTCCTATGCCCTGCCGAACGACCGCTCCGGCCCGGTGGGCGGGCTGCTCACCCTCCGCACCGATGCGGAATCTCCAGATCTCGCCACGATCCGTCTTTCGCTCTCGGCCACACTTCCGAGGCGCGTATGGACAGAGCCGAGCACGCTGCGGCTCGCGCGCGGCGAGTCTGCCTCGCTCACGATCCGCTCCGACGTTCCCGGCATCCTGGAGACCTACCGCGACCACGGCGCGGTCCGGGGGCATGTGGAGGTCGAGGCGATGGAACGGGTGCCCGGAGCCGACGGGGCGGTTGAATCCCTCCGGCTCTCGGTGCGCTTGTCGCCAGTCGCCCCGGCGGGGCTCGTGAGCGATTATCTCGCATTCCGCTTCGATGACTCCCGAACCAGTCAGATCGACGTCCTCGTGCAAGGCGAAAGCATCGGTCGTGCATCGGCCGAATCTACAACTCATGCGGGTGTAAAGCGATGAAATGCACGTCACGCATTCAAATTCTGCTGCTGGGGGTGCTGTGCCTTGTCGGCACCTTGGCGACGCGGGTCAGCGGGGAAGAACTGACAGCTGATGACATTCTGGAACGCAATCGGAAAGCGATGGCCCCTCCCATCCAATACCGGATCACGACCGGTGCCGTAGAAAACGTCGTCAGCATCAAGCAGATGGGCGAACTGGGGCCCGCGGTTCGCATGGACACCGTCACCCCTTTTTTCGAGCGGAGCTCCCTCTCTGTCGGTAGCGATTACTGGACATGGGATCCCGGATCGAAAACGGGCAGCAAACTCTCCAATGCGATGGCTGCCGCACAAGCCACGGCGATGCGGCTCTCCGCTGCCATGCGAGAGTCGATGCCGGACGTCTCCGCTCGGAGCATCGTCAGAGACTCGGTCACACGGGATGGCAAGCGATGCCTCGTGGTCGACGAGGTGATGCCAGAAGAATGGCTCGAAGCAGTGATGAAAGACGCTCCCCCCGGTACGCGCATCCCCGGGGGCACCCGATTGGTCGTGGATGCCGAATCCTTCCTGACGATCGAAAAGATTCCTCTCGTCGACAGCGGGGGTACGCCGGGGGAACCGTCCATGGTGACAGACGTGCGCCTCAACGCGGATCTTCCCGACGAGCTCTTTCTTCCTCCCGACGGGTATCAATTCACGGTGGCTGGTTCGCTGTCGGAAGCGGGGGGCGAGGCGGACCGCTTCCTCGCGAAGGCCACAGCCGAAAGGGAAGCCCGTCAGAAAGCGATCAACGAACAAATGCAAAGAGACATCGAAAACGACCCGATTCGCCGTGATCCGGTGACCGGGGAAATCCTCCGGGATCCGAAGACCGGACATGCGGTGTTGCGCGCTCCTCCCGGATTCGACGAGGAGGAGTACAACCGGGAAGTCACCCGAATCGTGATGGAGCACCGACTCCGGACCGGGAATCAAGACCCGGGTGATCCCGCGTTGATCCAAAAGATCATCGACCTCGGCGCATCCCGAGCCCCGAAGGCAAGCGTCACACCGCCGCCTCAGGCACCCTCCCCGGCTCCTTTGGCCCCGGAATCGCTGCCCGAGCCGAGCCGCTTAAGCGGGGCTCTCCTTGTGAACATGGCCATCGTGTTCCTGCTGGCAGCCTTGTTGTATTGGCGGTGGGGTCGACAGAGGTTTTGATTCGTTGTGGTCGTTACAATATTCTTCTTTGGGCGCAATAATAAGTAGTGAGGAAATAATGAAGCGGACAAACAAATGGCGGCACGGGATTCATTGTCTGGCTTGGACGGGTCTAGCCGCGTTCGTATGCTTTGCCCAGATCCGCGTGCAAGGGAATCAAATATCCGGTGTCGGTAGCAATTGCGAAGCGATCAAGTGGGAGCAGGAAGAGAAGGCCAATGCTTTGCGGGATGCGAGGATGGAAGCTGCGCGTGTGAAGTATCAGGTAGCACAGCAGAACTGCCAGAATATCTATGGCAACGAGAACTGGACCTGCCGCCGTGACTACGATGTGACAGCGTTCGAAGCGCAAAAAAAGTTTGAAGCGGCGTGTGCCAAGTGCTTCATGACGCCGTTGTTCTGGACGTACATATCGTGTGTTAGCGGGGCGGAAGTTGACTACAAAGCCACCATGAGCGTGGCCGAGTATAAGAAGTGGGACTGCTACGATCGGGTTATTCGCAGAATGGATCAGTGTCTGGCACTTGCCTGGGGGGGGTGGTTTACGGATAAGACATGGGCAGAAGGCGAGCGGCAGGCGCGCCAGAGAACGATTGATTTGGAATATGAGTCGTGTGTTGCCAAGCGGCGAGGATGAAGCCTCCATTCCGGGCTTGTTGGAAAGGGCATAGGGTGACGGACCGCATTCGCGCGACTGGAACCAGGGGGGACGATGCTTCGTTGTCACTGCGGGAGGGCTCGTGTCTTGCCAATCGGACTGGCAACCCACCGTCCTCACCGCGGCGGAGGCGCCGGGTCACGCGTCTGTCATCCCCGTCGGCGACTTTTATATCTGCTCGTTGGATGATCGGCAGGGCGCGAGCTTCCTTCCAGGGAGCCGTTCGATGAAACTATGTCACGCGGTTGTGATTTTGGTCGGTGTCATCGTGATCGCTGTGTCGCTCGGGCAGCGCAGTCGCGATCGCATTAACGACATGATCAACACGACCAACTCCCGGCTTCGGGAAGCGATAGAACTTCCGGTCAAGCATCCGTTGGACGTCGGGCTTCCCGTCTTCGATGAAGCAACGGGAGCCTACAAGTTTCCACCGCCGCCGGGATTCACGGCGGAGGAATACGATGCCGAACTCACTCGGGTTGTTCTGGAGGACATGCAACGGGAAGGCAATCGCCTCCCCGGAGAGCCCACCTTGAACGAGCGGATCAAGGCACTTAGCTGCTCGCGATTGTCGCCAGCCCAGTTGGCAGACTTGGCGTATTTCGAGAATCCGGAGTCGAACGCGAGCGAGGCATCGGCACGCGACGGCACCTCGAAGGAGTATTCTTGGGACTGGTCGAACGTTGTGCCGGTGTTGGTGTGGATGAACACCGCCGGCTGGGCCGTTTACGCGATCTGGTTGTGGGTGCAACGCTGGCGCGGTGCCGGCAGTAAGTGACGGACTTTCGCCATGCAACGGCCAAGCGCCTCAGGCCTTCTGCTATCTTCGAAAGGAGCGCCCGCCGAGGCGAGGCGGGGCCAGCCCATCCCGCCGGCAGACTCGCTCCCTCCGCGGCGAGCCCAGCCGCGAACGGCGACCGGGAACCCGGGCCGGGGTTTTCGATGCTGGGGCTTGGGGGTTATCGTCATGATGCTCCTTGCCGGGCCTGGGCATGCGGCGGAGACCGTGCGGGGCATGTCGATTGCCGCCTTCGGCCCACGGACCCTTCAAAGCCCGGCGGCGGATCGGAGCCTCGCCGACGTGCGGGCGCTGGGCGCGAACGCCGTGGCGATCAATGTCTCGTGGTGGCAGGCCGACGAGACGGCAACCGAGATCCGGGCCGATGAGGCGAAGTCGGCGTCGCTCGAGTCGGTCGGCCACGCCATCGACGAGGCCCACCGCTTGGGGATGCGGGTCATGCTCAAGCCGATGGTGGACGTGAAGTCGCGCATCTGGCGCGGCACGATCAGCCCCCGCGACATCGAGCCATGGTTTCGTAGCTATGGAGCGTTCATCGGCACCTTTGCCGATCTTGCCAAGCGGAAGCAGGTCGAAATCTTCTGCATTGGCACCGAAATGAACACGCTCGAAGGACCGGAGCACGAGGCCCGTTGGCGGAATCTGATCCGCGACGTCCGCCGGCGCTACCCGGGAACGCTCACCTACGCCGCCAACTGGCACGAAGGGGAGGGCACCCGTGGTGGCTTTCGGGCGGTGCGGTTTTGGGACGCCCTCGATCTCGTCGGCATCAATCCTTATTTCGCGATTGCCGACTCGCGCGATCCCACCGCAGAGCAGCTCGCGGCCGGGTGCCGGGGCTGGATGGAGACCCTGGAAGCCTGGCGGCGCGAATCGGGAATCGACAAGCCGATCCTCTACACGGAGATCGGCTATCCCTCGTTTGATGGCGGCACGATGAGGCCGTGGGGCTCCGACGAATCGGGGCTCGATCCCGACCCGGCGGAGCAAGCAGCGGCCTACGAGGCCTTTCTCACCACCGTCGGCGAGCGCGAGTGGTGCGCGGGCTCCTTTCTTTGGCGCTGGGAGCCTTATCCCCATGCCGGGCTCCGCTACCCCACCGGGCACACGCCGCAGGACAAGCCGGCGGAGAAGGTGATCGCCCGGCACTGGGGCGGAACGGCGCCCGACCCGGCACCGGCGCGGGAGTCGCTCGAATGATGATCATTCATGGGAGAATGAGACCTGCACGAGCGCGGCATCCCGCGGGGCTGACGCTCGTCGAACTGCTCCTGGTGATCGCGATCATCACGCTCCTGATCAATCTGAGCATCCCTGCCGTCCAGCAGGCGCGCGAGGCGAGCCGGAGGATGCAGTGCCAAAACAATCTCAAGCAGATCGGCTTGGCGATCCAGCACCACGAGAGTGGGAAGCGCCGCTTCCCCTCCGCCGGCGGCCCGTCGGGGGATTTTCACACCGTGCCGATGGCGCCGCACGGCTTCGTCCGCGCCGGCTGGGGGGTGCAACTGCTCCCGTTCATAGAGCAGGAATCGCTCTACCGGCAGGCAGAGGAGTTTGATCCCCGCGTGCGGCCGCCGGGAGGGCGAGCGCTCGTGGAGACGCCCGTCGCTCTCTATGTTTGCCCGACTCGCGGTCAGCGGTTTTCCCTGCCTGATGGCGACGGCCTGAAGCCGGCCATGGGCGACTATGCCGGCGTCGTCGGGGAATATTTTTTCGAGCATGATCCGACCAAGCCGCCGCGGCCGGCTGAGGCCCGCGACACGTGGCGGGGGATCATCGCCAAGGGGGGCCATGGCACACGAGCCTGGCGGCCGGTGACGCCGGCCATGGTCAGCGACGGGCTTTCGAGCACCGTGGCGATCCTCGAGAAAGCCTGTGCGCAGGGGAGCTCCACCGCTGATCCCCGCGACTGGTGGGAACTGCCGGGGTGGGCCCAGAACGCCGACTGGTCGACGATGCGCATCGCCCACGTGGAAGGGGAGTATCCACCGGTGGCCGACGCCACCCGGCGGCGCATCGGCGATCCCTTCCTCCGTGATTTCGACACCGGCCGCTACAAGGAGCTCGCCTTCGGTTCGCCGCACCCGGACGTCATGCTCGGAGTCTTCGGCGATGGCGCGGCCCGGCCGATCCGGCTTTCGATCGATCCCTGGGTGTTCCACAACCTCGGCAGTCGCGATGACGGCGAGGTGATCGGGAAAGCTGACTGGGAATGACCCCCGCCGCGCCGCCGGGGCCATGGCGAGATTGCGCGATCGAGCCTTGTCAGTGGCTCAGCCCCACTCCGTCCAGGAGCCGGTGGCGATCACATAGCCGGCCAGGCAGGCGTTGATCGTGGCGTGGGCCACAATCGCGTCGGAGAGGCGGCGGCGTTGGTAGAGGGCCAGCGCGAAGGCCGCCCCCGCGAGCGTCGCCCGGGGCCAGTCAGCGCCGTGCATGAGGCCGAAGGCGAGCGACGACGCCAGGAACGACAGCCAAGTGAATGTCCCCACCGGCACCCGCTCGACGTCGTCGTCGATGAGGCGGCGGGCGAGGAACCCCCGGAAGACGAGCTCTTCGGCGATCGGCACCGTGATCGTGTAGCCCGCCACGCGGAACAACAGCCAGAGTAGGGCCCAGGGCTGGCCGAGCTGGGCTGGGTCCATGGCGGCGATCTTCTCCGGATCCTCGAGGCCGTAGCCGGGGGCCAGCGCCATCCAGATCAGGAACGTGAGCACGCCGATGGCGACAGCCACGATCGAGATCGGATCGCGCCCTGGAGAATAGTGGCGACGGAGCGACCAGAGCACCGCCGCCACCGCGATCACCCGGAGCGGATAGAGATAATTGAAGCCACTGGTGAAGGCCTGGGTGAGGATCGTGACGGCGGTGAGCGCGAGGAACGGGAGCAGGCAGGCGACGGTGGACGGCCCGTGCGAGATGCCTGGCTCGCTGCTGGGCCCGGGGGCCAACGCCGTCGCCGGGAGCGCCACGGCCGCGCGATCGGCGTCGTCGCCCTGTTCCGACGGCAACTCATCCGCTGTGGGAGCGATCGTGAAAAACCGCATCTGCTGGGCGACCCAGATCATGCCGAGCCCGACGACGAGGAACGTGATCCATCCCGCCTGGGAATGGAAGCCGTCGACGGCAATCTTCGGATCGATCCAGATGCCAACGAGGATCAGCGCCGTGATCCGCAGGATGTTGGCCGTGAGGCTGAGGAGAATCCCAATCGGGAACAGCAGGAACGACTGCGGGAAGCGGTGGATCGCTCGAAACCACCACAGGTAGCCGGCGAGCATCATCGTGATCAGCCCGATCCCCTGGAATCCGCCGCACTCCGTTTTAATCCGCACCTGAAAGTCTTCGGTGCCGATGACGAAAGGCTCTGGCCTGACCACAGGCCCACCGGCAAACGGGGCAAGCAAGAACTCGACGAGATCGACGGTCGGCCCACCGCTGATGTCCCAGAGCAGCTTGGTGACACCCTCGAGCTGGACCATGCCCCATAGAACCGCCGTGATGCAGGCGAGTCCACCGAGGATCGGCCGAGCGTCGAGCCCCGGTGGCACCCACAGGGCAACGACCGTCGCCAGCCAGGCACAGGCCAGAGGCAACGCCAACAAGAGCTGCCCCTGGCGGCCGAGGATCGGCTCGATCGCGCCGGCAGACGCGCCGCCGAGACAGGCCAGGAGGCCGACAAACGCCAGCCCGTTGGCCGCGAGGAGCCTGGGGGAAAGCAGGGACGAGCGGTAGGCGGGGAGGTGGCGTCGCGCGTGGATCAGGAGGATTGCGGCAAGCGCCAGGCCGACGACCCGCCACCGGTTGAATCCGGTGGCATCCTCGAGGTCGTTGCGGAGGACGCGAAGCACGCCCCCGAACAGGGCGGCGAGGATGCAGGCCTCGATGCCGATGATCCCGACACGAACCGCGAAACCCTGCCAGGGACGGTGGGGTGAGTCGTCAGCGGATGATGTCGGGGGCACGGGCATCGATTGGCTCGGGGGCGTTGGTGCTTGTATCACGGCCCCGGGAGGGGGCCGGTGGTCGCGAGCTTGACCCGGCAGAGGTGGGAATCGGCGGTCATGTAGAGCGTTTTGCCATCATCGCCGAAGCCGCAGTTGGCCGTTGCCTGACCGGTGAGGATCGTTCCCAGGTGGGTGCCGTCGGCGGCGATGACGAGGACGCCGCCGGGGCCGGTGGCGAAGACGTTCCCCTGGGTGTCGACCTTGAGGCCGTCGGGAAGGCCCTTCTTCCGTTCCTTGAAGAGCTTCGTGCCGTCGAAGAAGGTCTTGCCGGCATCGAGCGTGCCGTCGGCTTGGACGTTGAACACCTTCCAGATCGGGGCCTGGGGATCGGACTGCGCCACGTAGAGCCGCTTCTCGTCGGGGGAGAAGCAGATCCCGTTGGGACGCGTCATCGTGTCGCAGAGGAGCGTCACCGTGCCGTCGGGGGTGACGCGGTAGACGCCGCAGAAGTCGAGCTCGCGACGCTCGTCATCGAAGCCCTTGGGGAGGCCGTAGGGGGGATCGGTGAAGTAGATCGCGCCGGAGGAGTGAACGGCGACGTCGTTGGGGCTGTTGAACCGCTTCCCCTTGTAGTTGTCGGCAACGGTCCGCTTGCCGCCACCGGGGGTGAGCCGGCTGACGCGGCGATCGCCATGCTCGCAGGAGATGAGGTTGCCTTGGCCGTCGAGCGTGAGGCCGTTGCTGCCCCGCTCGCTGCCGTAGGCCCCGGGGCCGGTGAAGCCGGCCGGCTCGAGGTAGGTCGACAGCCCCTCCCCCTGCTTCCAGCGATTGACCCGGTTGCGGGGAATGTCACTGAAGAGGACGGCACCGTCACCCTTCACCCACACCGGCCCCTCCGCCCACTCAAAGCCACTGGCGAGGACCTCGATCTCCGCATCCTTCGGCACGAGCGCGTCGAAGCGGGAGTCGAGCCGCTCGATCGAACCGAGCGTGGGGATGAGATCGGCGGGCCCCCCCTCCTCGGCACGGGCCATGGGGAGGCCCAAGAGGATCGCGAGGCACAACAGCAGCAGGCGGCGCATGGCGGAGTCCTTCGGGAGCGGGCAGTGGAGGGGGCGCGGCGAATCGACGCGGCGTCGGATGCCCCCCCAGCTTGGCAGCAGTCTACCCGATCATCCCGGCTCCTCCATCAGGCCGCCATCGTCCCAGACCCCTCCCTGAGATCCGGGGCCGACGGCGAACCAGAGCGTGACGGCCGCCATGAGAAGGGCGAAGACGAGGACGAGCGTCAGGGCGATCCCCATCGCGCATCCGGCCTGGCCGTCGTTGGTGCGGTGGGAGGAGAGTTGGGCGTCGGTGAGGCCCCCGCCGGTGTCCCCCGGTACGGATGACGGCTCGCTGTTGACCGAGCTATCGATCGCCAGAAGGAAGGCCCTCGCATAGCGGAACAGCCACATCGGCAGGGCCACGGCCACGGCCAGACAGGCGGCGAGGGCCTGCTCGGCAGAGCAGCCGGCGCCGAGGACGAGGAGGCCATAGAGGGCGATCGTCGTCAGGGCCGTGACGCCGTAATTGATGTAGATCGACCCCAGGTAGAAGCCCGGTTCGCGGCGGAAATCGAGGCCGCAGGCGGGGCAGCGGGGCTCCATCCGGAACCAGCCGGCAAACAGGCGGCCCGTGCCGCACCGGGGGCAGCGGAGGCGAAGGGCGTGGCGGAGCGGGGCGGGCAGGCTGAGCATGGGGAGACGGGGCGGGGATGGACGGGGCGGGGATGGACGGGGCATGGGTGGACAGGGCGGGGCTGCCTCCGGAGCCTCCGGGGAACCGTTGCCATCGGTGCAAGCGTCGCGACCGTCAGGGGAGGAACGGCGGGCAGGCCATTCGGCCGAAACCCCTGTGTATGGTATCGAAGCGGGGGCGGGCGCGCCGTCGGTCTCCGCCCGGGGCGTTGGATTCATGAACGACAACGAAGAATACGTGCGGGAGTTCCTCGTCGAGTCGGCCGAGAATCTCGACCAACTCGATCAGGACCTCGTCGCCCTCGAGGAAAACCCACGCGATTCCCAACGGCTCGCGAGCATTTTCCGCACCGTTCACACGATCAAGGGGACATCCGGATTCTTCGGCTTCGCCAAGCTCGGGGCGATCACGCACAGCGGCGAGCATCTCCTCGGCCAACTCCGGGACGGCAAGATCGATCTCGACGACGACGTCACCGGCGTGCTTCTCACGCTCGTTGATGCCGTCCGCTCGATCCTCGAGCGGATCGAGAAGACGGGCGGGGAAGGGGAGAGCGATTTTCACGATCTCTCGCAGTCGCTCGACCGGGTTGCCATCGAGGCGGCCAAGCGCCGCGAGGACGGCGGCGTGGTCATCACCCGCCTCACGCCGCCGCTGCCGGAATCACCGCTGGCACCCGCGCCTCCCACCGCGATCGAGGAGCCAGTGCCTGCCAACCCGGTGCCCACTCCGGCCGCGGCGGAGGTCATCGTCGACACGCCCATGTCGGATGTCACGCCCGACGCAGTCACGGCCGTCCCTCCGCTCAGCCCGGCCCAGCCGCCAGCCGCGCGAACGAGGCGGCCGGCTGTTGCCGAGCAATCGATCCGCGTCGATGTCGGCCTCCTCGGGACCCTCGTCGATCTCGTCGGTGAGCTCGTTCTCGCCCGCAACCAACTCGAGTCGACCGTCCGCCACAAGACGGCCACCCGGGGTGACGAGCACCCCGAGCTCCTCAAGGTCGTCCATCGCATCGACACCGTGACCGCGTCGCTCCAGGCGGCGGCGATGAAGACGCGGATGCAGCCGATCGAGCAGGTGTTCAGCAAGTTTCCCCGCATCGTCCGCGACCTGGCCGTGATCTGTGGCAAGGAAGTGACCCTCGAGATCGACGGGGCGGATACCGAACTCGATCGTTCGCTCATCGAGACGATCCGCGACCCGCTCACGCACCTCGTCCGCAATGCCGTCGATCATGGCATCGAGGCGCCGGAGGTGCGCGTGGCCCGCGGTAAGCCCGCGGCCGGCCGGCTGTCGCTGCGGGCCTACCACGAGAGTGGTCAGGTGATGGTCGAGATCCGCGACGACGGTGGCGGGATTCCTGTCGACGTGGTGCGGAAGAAGGCGGTGGCGAAGGGACTTGTGAGCGCCGAACAGGCCGCGCTCCTCTCCGATGAACGCGTCCTCCAATACATCTTCGAGCCGGGGTTCTCGACTGCCGCTAAAGTCACCGACGTGTCGGGCCGTGGCGTCGGCATGGATGTGGTGCGAACGAACATCGAGGCGATCGGCGGAGCGGTCGACATCGGGAGCATTCCCGGCGCAGGGACCACCGTCCGGGTGCGGATCCCGCTCACGCTGGCGATCATCCCGGCGTTGATCGTCTCCTCCGGGAGCCACCGGTTCGCGATCCCCCAGGCCGCCGTCCGCGAATTGATCGCGCTCCGCGCCGGCACCAATGGCTCTGTCGTGGCGGTCGAGGGTCTCGAGGGGGCGCCGGTGATGCGCCTCCGCGGCCGACTCCTGCCATTGGTATTCCTCGGTGAACTACTCGGGATCGAGGCCAGTGCCATGCCCGGCACCCCCGGCCATCCCCCGCGCGGGACCGTCGTCGTGCTCCGCAGCGATGAGGTGGAGTTCGGCCTCGTCGTCGATGGTGTCACCGTCAGCGAGGACATCGTCGTCAAGCCGATCGTGGCGGTGCTCGTGGCGCTGGGCCTGTATGCCGGCGCGACGGTCCGCGGCGACGGCGCGGTGGTGCTGATCCTCGACCCCCGCGGCATCGCTCATGCCGCGAAGATGCCCCCGCGGCCCGCGTCGGACCGTGCGGCGGATGTATCCGCCGGTGACGCTGCGCCGCTCGACCGCTATCTCGTCTGCGAATCGCCGGCGGGGCGCGTCGTCGCCGTACCCCTGGAGGAGGTCGCTCGCCTCGAGACCTTCCCGCGGGAACGTCTCCAGCACGCGGCCGGGCACATGGTTGTCCATCGCGAGGGAAGGCTGACGGCGATTGCCGACGTCGACAGCGTCCTTGCAGGTGTGGCGCAGCCGGTCGACACGCCGTCGGTGACCGCCGTGATCCTCTCGGCGACGCTCGGTGAGGTGGCCCTCCGCGTCCGCCGGATCCTCGAGGTGGTCGCTCCCGAGGCGCCGATCAATCGCGATCTGCGCGCCCGCGGCGTGCTCGGCACGATCGCCGTGGCCGGCCGCGCCACCGAGGTGATCGACGTCCGGCACGCCCTCCCCGGCGCCCCTCCCACCACCGCCACCCCCGGGGTGACCGCATGACGCGTGCGACGGAGAATACCGACGCGATGAAGGCGGCGGCGGAGACGCGCCGGTTCTGCACGTTTGTCGTGGCTGGCCGGGCTTTCGCAGTCGATGCCAGCGCCGTGCAGGAGGTGTTTCGGGGAACCGTGACGACGCCGGTGCCACGGGGGCCGGCGGCGATCCGTGGGCTCCTCAATCTCCGGGGGAGGATCGTGCCGGCCATCGACATGCGGCGGCGGATGGGCTTCGAGCCGATTGCCGGCGAGGGGATTCATGTCGTCCTCACCGCCGGCGGTGAGACGCACAGCCTGATCGTCGATTCCCTGACCGATGTCGTCGACATTCCCGTGTCGTCGATCGAGACGTCGACGATCGGGGCGGAGGGGGCCGTGGGGGAATGCATCGAGGGAGTGGTCGCCGCCCGCGATGGACTGGTGCATTTGCTCGGGATCGAGGCGATTCTGGCAGGATTGGCGGAACCGACCGTTGAAAGGAAGATGCGATGAGCGTGCAGACAGGCTCGCGGAACGACCAGCGGGGGTGGCTCCGGGAACTCTTGGCGTTTGCCACCAACCCCCTCCTCCTCGCGCTCCTGCTTGTGTCGCTGGTGCCGCTGGCCCTGATGGGCTACGCCACCTACCGCAGCGCCTCGCAGGCGCTCGACACGGAGGCACGGGGGAAGCTGACGGTTGTCCGCGAGATCACCGTCAAGCAGGTGGAGCGCTACTTCGCCGGCCTCCACGATCAGCTCCGCGTGCTCGCCGACGATCCCTCCACGCGGGAGGCGTTGGGAGACTTCCGCGATGGCTTCCGCACGGTCCTCCAGGACAGCGCCGTCGCCGAGCCGGAGCAGTCGCGGGCCAGGCGCGACCTCGGCGTGTGGTATGCCAATGAGTTCGCCCCGCGATACAAGGAAGAGAGCGGCAGGGAGGTGCAGACCGACGGCCTGACCGCCGTCCTCGGCGATGCCACGACCTGGCTCCAGGACCTCTATCTCGTCCGCAATTCAAACCCGACCGGATCGAAAGATCTTCTCGATGCCGCCCCCGACGCGTCGGCCTACAGCCGGGCCCACGCCCAGCACCACCCGGTGCTCCGCAACGTGCTGCGGCGGTATGGCCTCTACGACATCTTCCTCATCGATGCCGAGAGCGGCGAGATCGTCTATACGGTCTTCAAGGAGATCGACTTCGCCACGTCGCTCAAGAACGGCGCGTTCGCCGAGACAAGCCTCGGGAAGGTGTTTCGCCAGGCGGCTGCCGCCGGCCGCGGGGATGTCGTCTATTTTGGGCAGTTCGGCCCCTATCTCCCCTCCTACGAAAAGCCCGCCGGATTCATCGCGGCGCCGATCCTCGACGGCCGGAAGGTGGTCGGCGTGCTTGCCTTCCAGTTGCCGCTCGACCGGATCAACGCGGTGGTCGGTGAGACGCTCGGCCTGGGTGCGACCGGCGAGACCTATGCCATCGGGCCTGACAGGCTGTTTCGCACCGACTCCCGATTCCTCGAGCGGCTCGGCGTGAAGACAACCGTCTGCAATCCGAAGATCAAGGTCGACACCGCACCGGTGCGGGATGTCTTCGAGCAGGGGGGGAGCGGCACCGGCCCGGCCCTCGATTACCGGGGCGAGCCGGTCCTCTCCTCGTGGGGGCCGGCGGTCGTCCACCCGGCCGATGGCCCGGGCAACGACGCGGTCCGGTGGGCGATCGTGTCGGACATCGATCAGGCGGAGATTTCTGCCCCGGTCGATGCCCTGAAGCGGTTCGCCGGCTGGATCTTCGGCCTGACAACGCTCGGCGTGGCCCTCCTCTCGGCGCGGATCGCCTCATCGTTCAGTCGGGCGGCGCGGCGGCAGGCGACGCTCGTTGACGGCATCAAGGACAACACCCACACCCTCGCCAGCGCCTCCGAGGAGCTGACGAGCGTCAGCCAGCAGATGAGCGCCGCCGCTGAGGAGACGACCGCCCAGGCGAACCTCGTCTCCGCGGCCGCCGAGGAGGTCAGCGCCAACACGAAGACGGTGTCGGGATCGGTCGAAAACCTCGTCCAGAGCATCTACGAGATCGCCCGCTCTGCGCAGGACGCCGCCGGCGTCGCCCGCCAGTCGGTCGACATGGCACGGGCCACGTCAAAGACGATGGACAAGCTCGGCACGTCGAGCGCGGAGATTGGCCAGGTGGTGAAGGTGATCACCTCGATCGCCGAGCAGACGAACCTCCTCGCCCTCAACGCCACGATCGAGGCGGCCCGGGCCGGCGAGGCGGGGAAGGGCTTCGCCGTCGTCGCCAACGAGGTCAAGGACCTCGCCCGCGAGACCGCCAAGGCCACCGAGGACATCGGTTCGAAGATCGAGGCGATGCTGGCCGACACCTCCAAGGCCGTCGGCGCGATCGGGGAGATCGTGGCGGTGATCGAGAAGATCGACGGGCTGCAGACGAAGATCGCCGCCGCGGTCGAGGAGCAGAGCGTCACCACCAGCGAGATCAGCCGCAACATCGGCGAGGCGACGATCGGCTCGACGGAGATCGCGCAGAACATCGGCCAGGTGGCCCAGGCCGCGCAGAACACCGCCGAGGGGGCGAGCAACGCCCAGCTTTCGAGCCAGGAGCTGGCGCGGATGGCCCAAAACCTCCAGCGGCTCGTGGAGGAATACCAGAAGTGATGCCGGGGCAACGGCCCCGATTCACGCTGAACCCATGGCTGAGCCCCTGCGTGCCCTGATCGTCGACGATTCCAAGCCGGTGCGGAGCATCCTCGCGAAGATGCTCGTCGATCTGGGGTATGAGTGCGAGCAGGCGGCCGATGGTCAGGAGGCGCTTCTGGTCCTCGGCCGAAGCCGGTGCCCAGACCTCGTCACGATCAACCTCCACATGCCGGTCATGGATGGTTTTGAATTGCTCGGGCGGCTGCGGCGGGAGCCGGTCTGGAAGGGGCTGCCCGTCGTGGCGATGTCGTCCGACCGTGCCCCGGAAACCATCGACCGGGCGATCCGGGCCGGGGCCGGGGTGTTCGTCGCCAAGCCGTTCACGACGGCGGCGATCGCCGAGGCGCTCACGGCCGTCGGTCTTCGGGCCATTCCCCGTCCAGGCGCCGCGTCGGTGGGGACGGGGCCCTTGAAGATCCTCATCGTCGACGATTCGGCGGCGATCCGCGGCGTGGTGTCGGCGACGCTTTCGGCCGACCCTGAGCTGAGTGTCGTCGCGACGGCTGCCGACGGCGTCCAGGGGCTCGCCCGCGTCAACGAATCCCCCCCCGATGTCGTGCTTCTCGATGTCGAGATGCCGGTCATGGATGGGCTGACGATGCTTCGCGAGCTTCGAAAGACTCGGCCGCGTCTGCCGGTCGTGATGTTCTCGACCCTCACCGAGCGCGGTGCGAAGGTGGCGCTCGACGCCCTCGTGGCGGGCGCCAATGATTACGTCGCCAAGCCCAAGGGGGCGAGCAGCGACGAAGTGGCGGCGCGGATCCGGGAGGACGTGATCCCGAAGTTGAAGCAGTTCCGCCGGCCGGTGGCCACGCCGGGGAACGCTCCCGCCTCACTCATGCCGAGGGCCGCGCCCCGGCCTCGCACCGATCCAGTCGCGGCGGTCGTCGTCGGCGTGTCGACGGGGGGGCCGGTGGCCCTCGCCGAGTTCCTCCCGGCGTTCGTGAAGTCGGTGCCCGTGCCGGTGCTCATCGTCCAGCACATGCCGGCGGTATTCACCGCCCACCTCGCCGAGCAGCTCACGAAGGCGTGCGGCGTGCCTGTCCGCGAAGCTCCCGCCGGGCACGAGCTCCGTCCCGGCGACGTGTTCCTCGCCCCCGGTGGCCGGCATCTCAAGGTAACGCGCAGCGGCCCGAAGGTGATCACCCAGCTCGACGATGGCCTGCCCGAGAATGCCTGTCGGCCGGCGGCGGATGTCCTCTTCCGGTCGGCTGCGGAGGCGTGGGGAAGGCAGACGCTCGCTGTCGTTCTCACCGGAATGGGAAAGGACGGGCTCAAGGGGAGCGAGGCGATCCACGCCGCCGGCGGCACGATCCTCGCCCAGGATGAGGTGACGAGCGTTGTTTGGGGAATGCCGGGCCATGTTGCCCGGGCGGGGCTTGCCGAGGCGGTGCTCCCCCTCCGCCAGCTCGGGGTCGAGGTGGGGATGCGAACGCGACGGCGCGGCTGACAGTCGTTCGACGGCCGGGCGTGCCCCGGGACAGGACATCTCCCTTGAAGGTCAATCCCCAGCAGCTCGCCTTCCTGGCGACCTTCCTCAAGCGGCGCAGCGGCGTGGTCATCGACGCCTCGAAGGCCTATCTCGTCGAGGCGAGGCTCCTGCCGGTGCTCAGGCAGCGGAGCCTCGCCGATTTCGAGGGCCTCGTCGAACGCGTCCGCAGCGCCCGTGATCCCGGGCTCGAGCAGGATGTCCTCAATGCGATGATGACGCACGAGACATCGTTCTTCCGCGATCGATCGCCGTTCGAGACGGTGAAGCGGCTCCTCCCCGACCTCCTCAAGCGCCGCGCTGTCGCCAGGCATCTGGTCATCTGGTCGGCGGCCGCGTCGTCGGGGCAGGAGGCCTACAGTCTGGCGATGCTCTTGAACGAGCACTTCCGCGAGACGCTCGCCGGCTGGTCGGTGCGGATCCTCGCCACGGACATTTCCGACCCGGTGCTGGCCCGGGCCCGAGAGGGGCTCTACAGCGATCTCGAGGTTGCCCGCGGCCTGCCGGTGGAGCTCCGCGACAAGTACTTCGTCCGGCTCCAGGGGAAGTGGAGCATCGGGCACGACTGCCGGAAATACGTCGAGTTCCGGAAGATGAATCTCCTCGAGGCCTGGCAGGGGGTGCCGCCGTGCGACATCGTCTTCCTGCGGAACATCCTCATCTATTTCGACGTCCCGACCCGGGCCGCGATCCTGACGAAGATGCGTTCTACCGTCCGCCCCGACGGAGCGCTGTTCCTCGGCGGGGCCGAGACGATGCTCGGCGTCTGCGACACCTACGACCGCGTCGAGGGGGTGGGTTGCAGCTACTACCGCCCGCGGACCGCTCCCGTGGCGAAGCGCCCTTGAGGGCCTAGCCCTTCCACTCGACGCCGAGGATCGAGACGTCGTCGAGCGGGCCCTTCGGCTGGCACCACGCCTGCACCGATTCGAGGAGCTTCGTGACATTCGTCTCCACCGGCTGGCCGCGGAGCGATTCGACCAGCGCCGTCATCCGCTCGTTCCCCATCTGGTCGAGCTTCTCGTCCATCGCCTCAGGCACCCCGTCGGAGTAGAAGTAGACGCGGTCGCCGGGCTGCAGCTGGAGCGTCTCCTCGGTGAACTCGACGTCGGGCACGAAGCCGACGGGGAAGCTCTCCACTTCGAAGAGCTTCAAGGGGCCTTCCTTGGGGACGTGGAGCATTGGCGGATGCCCCCCTGACGTGAAGCGGAGCAGGCCGGTGGGGGCGTGGAGCACGCCGTAGAGGATCGTGAAGTAGAGGCCGGCCTGATTGTCGGCCTGGAAGAGATTGTTGAGCTGTGTCACGACCTCGGCCGGCGACACCACCACCGGAGGCCCGCCATCCTTCCCCGGGCGCACGAGGAGCGAGGAGTCGGAGATGCGGTTGGTGAGGAAGGCACCGACAGTCACCGCCAGGAGCGACGACGGCACGCCGTGGCCGCTGACGTCGACGACGAACAACCCGAGATGCTCGTCGTCGAGCGGGAAGACGTTGAGGAAGTCGCCGGCAAGCTCGTTGCAGGGGACATACTTCCAGGCCACCGTCGCACTGGGGACGTCGATCGCCTTCGCCGGGAGGAGCGACTGCTGCACCTTCGCGGCAGCGTGGAGGTCGCGCGTCATCCGCTTGTTGCTGCGTTCGATCTGCTCGTTGACGGCCGTCAACTCGGAGTTCGCCTTCTGGAGCGAATCCCGCGCCACCGAGAGCGACTGATTGGTGACGATCAGTTCCTTGTTCTTCGTCACCGCGTTCTCGAAGATCGAGACGAGGAGGTTGAGCACCTGTTGCCGGCCTGCCTGGACCTTGAACTTCTGCCCGGCGATCGTCACCTCCATCTCGGTGCCAGGCGCCGGCGACTCCGCCTCCAGCGGCGTGTCGAGGAGCGAGTCCATGCGCCCGAGGAGGTAGTCGGGGTCGTAGGGCTTGGTGACGTAGTTGTCGGCCCCCGACTCCAGGCCACGGATGATGTCGACCGGGTCGGAGAGGGAGGAGAGAAGAATCAGCGGAATCGTCCGCCACGACGAATCGGTCTTGGCGATCTTGCAGAACTCATACCCGTTCATTTCCGGCATTTCGATGTCGGAGATGATCAGGTCGGGCCGCTTCTCTTTGAGGAGCTCAAGCGCTTTGACGCCATTGATCGCCCAGCGGACCGTGTGGCCCGCATCGACGAGGCGCTTCTCCAGCATCTTCGCCTGGATCCGGCTGTCCTCGGCCATGAGGACGTCGACACGGTGGCGCGGACGGTAGTTCGGGCTGGAAGCCGGGGTCGGGATTTCGCTCATGGCACCACGGGGAGGAGGCGACCCCGGGGATGCGTCGTGGGGCCGTTGGAGGGGAATCCCTGTTGTTTGGCTGACGGGCCGAAAGGACTTCTGGCCCGAGAATCAGAACTTCGTCATCGCCTCGGCCGGATCCTTGTGGATCGAGAACAGCTTGTTGAGGTTCGTGAGCTTGAAGACCTCGTAGATCTGCGGATGGATGCTGCACATCTTCAGCTTCCCCTTGAGCGTCCCCATCTTGCGGTGGATCTGTCCGAGGAGGCCGAGGACGGCGCTCGACATGAACTCGACGTTGGAGAAGTCGAGGAGGAGGTTGAGCCCCTGGCGGTCGTTGATCAACCGGAGCAACTCCACCCGCAGTTCATCGAGGGCAGTCTCGTCGAGGATCTTCTTGTCCTTGAACTTGGCGATCTCCGCTTTTTCCTGCTTGGAAACGTCAATCCTGCGAAAGGCGTCACTCATGGACGATGGACCTCGAAAAGAGAGAGAAAAATCGGTTGGATAACACACTATACCCCGGCGGAGGCGGAAGCCGTTCGGTTCGCCCCTTCCGCGGTCAGAACTGGGCCAGCGCCTCCGCGACGTCGGCATGGATTGGAAACAGCCGGTCGAGATTGGTCGTGCGGAAGACCTCTGCGATCGATGGCTTCAGCCCGCAGAGACGGAGTTGACCGCCGGCAGCGTGGACTTTCCGATAGAACCGGCACATCGCGTCGAGCATGGCACTGGAGAGGAACTCGACTCCGCCCAGATCGAGGAGCAGGTTCACGTCCCGGTGAGTTCCCACCACCTGGGCGATTTCTGCGCGGAGGTCGTCGAGGAAAGGTTCGTCGAGCAACCGACGCTCGAGAATCCTCACGACCTCAACGGTGCCGTGACGGGTCGATTCGATGTGGCGGAACATGGGCGAGGCTCAACACGCGGGCGGAAGGAATGAATCTGAAGTATATCCGGCTCCATCCGCGGTTCATGCGGAAAAAGCTGGTTTTTCGGACGGTGCTGTCGGCGCGGGTGGGAGCGGCGGAAGCGGGGTGGCAGTGGCGGCCACAGTCCCGGGGAGGGTTTGCCGAAGGGCGTTTTATGGCCTAAGTTTCCCCGGTCGGGTTCGATGCCCGGTCCCGGGGAGATGCTGTCATGGCCCGACTTTCGAGCAGTTTCTGGGGTCCTCCTCCCCAGTGGGCACTCATTCCCCTGGTGGCGGTCGGCGTGGTGCTGGGTGCGTTGGCATCCTGGCAACCGGAGGAGGTGAATGGGCCGGTGGCCGTGACGGCACTGAAGCCGCTCGAGCCGGAGGCAGACGCTCGCGCCGTCGGCAGCGGATCGCCTGTCATCGAGGCGGCGGCGGGGATGCCGATCGAAGTCCGCTACGGCGTCCCCTCGCCCCGAACGGCCGGGCTGTGGTCGGAACCGCGGCCGGGCTGACACGGGCGGAATCGCATTTTTTCGGGCCCTTCGGCAACGCCCGACAGGGCGTTCTCCTGTCGGCGCAAGTCGTACTCCGCCATGGTCTTGGGGCCTGATCTGAGGCGACTCGGTCGGCCTTCGGCATGGGATCTGCTTGAGGGCGGCCGGAGTGCGTCCGGATGGCGGCCCCTCCAGTGGCCGGATAGGCTTCCCTGAGCTGGAACGCCAGCAGACGGCGGCACGGATCCATCAGGCTCCGCGCCGCCGTTGGCGTTCCAACGCAGCGGTCGGGCCAGGCGGCCCGTCAGCCACTCAGGCCCGCTGCTCCCCCCGGAGCCTCCGAACCATGAGCCTCATTCCCGTCCTCCCGTCCTCCCCCATGCGGTCCTTGCGGGCCGCCGCCCACCGCCGGCGTTCGGCCTTCACGCTCGTGGAGCTGCTCGTCGTCATCGCCATCATCGGCACCCTCGTCGGCCTTCTGCTTCCCGCCGTCCAGGCCGCCCGCGAGGCCGCCCGAAGCATGTCGTGCAAAAACCAACTCAAGCAGCTCGGCATCGCCTGCCAGTCGATCAACGATGCGAAGCGCGGCCTGCCGCCGGTCGCCTCGCCGTCGAGCCGGGATCTGACCACGCTCGCCGGCAACGGCTACCGCGGTGCCACCGGTTTCACCGCCTTCACCTGGCTGCTCCCCTACATCGAGCAGGGGAATCTCTTCGATCTCGCCAACCGCACCGTCTATACGCCCGTCCCGGGGGCGAGGGGAGCGGGCACGATCTACGCCGTGTCGATCCCGTCCTTCCTCTGCCCCTCGGAGATGTCGAGCCCCGGCGGGATGGGGGCCACCACCAGCGGCGGAGCGAATGAATGGGCGGTGGGAAACTACGCCGTCAACTACAACGTCTTCGGAAATCCCACCGCCGCCACGCCTGAGGCCCGCGTCCAGGGAAGCGCGCGGATCTCGCAGTCGATGCCCGACGGCACCACGAGCACCGTGCTTATCGCCGAGAAGTACGGCACCTGTGGCTCGAGCGGTAACGTCAACGATTCGAGCACCAACGGCAATCTGTGGAGCGATTCCAACAGCCGCTGGCGACCGGTGTTTTGCGTCAATGAGACGATGCAAACGCCGACGACCGCCGGTTACACCGCCTGTGCGGTGTTCCAGGCTGCTCCGCACTGGATCAAGGCGTGTGATTCCGCCCGGGCCCAGACGCCGCATTACGGCGGGATGAGCATCACGCTCGGCGACGCCAGCGTCCGGTCGGTTCAGGGGGACATCGACCCGGTGGCGTGGGCGAACGTCTGTCATCCGGCCGACGGCCAAGCCGTCGGCGATTGGTGATCGTGTTTTTTTCGCGCGGTCCGGCCGACTGCCAGGAACGACCCAGATGGAACGACCCAGATGGAGTGAACCGGATGGCCGGACCGCGTGCCGATATCGCCCTGCTTACCGACCGCCGCTACACGGCCTCCGAGGCCCCCGCGGGGGATTGGTATCTCGGCAACATCCTCGCCGATGATCGGCTCCTCGCCGGGGCGCTGGCGGCGCGGGGGCTGTCGAGCGCCCGTGTCGACTGGGCCGACGAGCGGATCGACTGGGGAGCGTTTGCCGCGGTCGTGTTCCGCACGACCTGGGACTACTACGATCGGCCGGGGGAGTTTGCCGCCTGGCTCGCCCGGGTCGGGCCGGTGGCCAGGCTGATCAACGACACCGCCACGGTGCGCTGGAACCTCGACAAGCATTACCTCGCCGACCTCGCCTCGCGCGGCGTGCCGGTCGTCCCCACTCGGTTCCTCGAGCGCGGCGCCACCGCCGACCTCGCCGGCATTCTCGCGGCCGAAGGCTGGAAGGAGGGCGTTGTGAAGCCGGCGATCTCCGGTGGCGCGAGGCACACCCACCGCTTCGATGCCCGGGGTGCTGTCGTGCTCGAGGGGGCCATCAACACACTTCTCGCCGCAGAGGCGTTTCTCGTCCAGCCGTTCGAGCCCGACATCATTTCCCACGGCGAGGACACGCTGGTCATCGTCGAAGGACGATTCACCCATGCCCTGACGAAACGTGCGAAACCAGGGGACTTCCGCGTCCAGGATGACCATGGTGGGACGGTCCACGCCTGCACGCCGACCGCGGCGCAGGTGGCCGTTGCCGAGAAGGCGATGGCGGCGTGCGACAGTCCCCCGGCCTATGGACGGGTCGATCTGGTGCGCCGTGCCGACGGGGCCTGGGCCGTGATGGAACTGGAGCTGATCGAGCCGGAGCTCTGGCTCCGCCGTCACCCGCCGGCGGCGACAGCGCTGGCCGACGCGATCGTCGGGCGGCTGGCGTGAGCGGCCCGAGTCATTCCACCGTCACGCTCTTGGCGAGATTCCGCGGCTTGTCGACGTCGCAGCCACGGAGGAGCGAGATCTCGTAGGCGAGCAGTTGGAGCGGGATGGCTGCCACGATCGGCTGGAGCCATTCCGGCACGTCCGGGATGGGGATCACGTCGTCGGCGACCCTGGCCACCTCGCGATCGTCCGGGCTGGCGATCGCGATCACGGGGCCGCGACGGGCCTTGATCTCCTGCATGTTCGACATCACCTTGTCAAACACCTGCCCCCGCGGCACGAGAAACACGCTCGGCGTTTCCTCGTCGACCAGGGCGATCGGGCCGTGCTTCATCTCGGCGGCCGGATACCCCTCGGCGTGGATGTAGCTGATCTCCTTGAGCTTGAGGGCCCCTTCGAGCGCGACCGGATAGAGGTATTGCCGTCCGAGATAGAGAACGTTGCGGGCGTGGGCGTGGCGCTGGGCCACCTGCTTGACGACGTCGTGGCAGCGGAGCGCCTCGCG
>Ga0114959_10000826_pt1 | contig 28878 bp, 29 predicted proteins | sample C_130625_EF_Meta_FD_87317 | JGI IMG/M metagenome (GOLD analysis project Ga0114959, IMG submission 87317) | Freshwater microbial communities from Lake Croche, Canada to study carbon cycling - C_130625_EF_MetaG | ecosystem: Environmental > Aquatic > Freshwater > Lake | place: Lake Croche, Canada... | reverse complement strand
GGAACTTATTGTTGATATCAATACCCATGGGCTTGATGAAACCCGTCGAGGCTTTTTGCGCACAGGATTCTTTTCTGCGTTAGGTAGCGCTGCTGGCTTGGCTACTCCAGCGGCATTTGCTGTAGGCGAGGGCGACCCAGCGATTCTAGAAAAGCAGGAATGGCAGACTACGCTTGGTAAGAACGTGGCGACGATGCCATATGGTGTTCCCTCGATTTATGAATCCAACTTAATTCGCCGCGAATCGCCAGGTTTAACTCGCGTATCCGCAGCTTCAGTGGCATTTACACCTCTTCAGGGTTTATTTGGAACGATTACACCAAATGGTTTGCACTTCGAGCGCCATCATCAGGGTTGGTACAACCTCAATCCAGAGACGCACCGCTTGATGGTAAATGGCATGGTGAAGAATGCCCGCGTCTTTACGATGAATGATTTAATGAGATTACCTTCAGTTTCCCGCACTCACTTTATAGAGTGTGGAGCTAATACTGGCTTAGAGTGGGGTAACGTTGCTGTGCCAACAGTGCAGTACACCCACGGCATGTTGTCTTGCTGTGAATTTACAGGTGTGCCCCTCAAGGTATTACTTGAGGAATGTGGCGCTGATCTGAAAAAAGGCAAGTTCCTACTCGCCGAGGGTGGTGATGGTTCGGGCATGACGCGCACAATCAATTTAGAGAGTTGTCTAGACGACACGATTGTTGCCTGGAGTATGAATGGCGAGATGCTACGTCCTGAAAATGGTTTCCCATTACGTCTAGTAGTGCCAGGTGTACAGGGTGTGAGCTGGGTGAAGTGGTTGCGTCGTCTCGAAGTAGGAGATATGCCATGGAATAGTAAAGATGAGGCTGTTCACTATATTGAGTTGATGCCAGATGGATCGCATCGTCAATATGCATCGATTCAAGAATGTAAATCGGTTATCACCACACCATCAGGTGGTCAGCAGTTACTCGATAAAGGTTTCTATAACGTCACTGGCATGGCTTGGTCAGGACGAGGCAAGATCAAACGCGTCGATGTTTCATTTGATGGCGGTAATAACTGGCGTACTGCCCGTTTGGAGACACCAATTCTGACTAAATCGATTACCCGCTTCAACATTGATTGGGTCTGGGACGGGTCACAAGCAATTTTGCAATCTAGAGCCATTGATGACACTGGTTATATACAGCCATCCATCAAGATGCTACGAGATGCCAGAGGAAATCGCTCGATTTATCACAATAATGCAATTCAGTCATGGAAGCTAGATTCAAACGGCGAGGTGAGCAATGTACAAGTTGGATAAATTATTTGCTCATCTAATGCTTTTAAGTCTGGCACTATTTTCTGCTCAGCTTACTTACGCACAAAGCACCCAAGGCTCCACTAAGTTTCCTGGAATTGGTCGTAATGCCACTTCGGCAGAAGTGATCGCGTGGGATATTGATGTGCGTCCTGACTTTAAAGGTTTACCAAAGGGATCGGGCTCGGTTGCGCAGGGCCAAGTCATCTGGGAATCCAAATGTGCTAATTGTCATGGGGTATTTGGCGAATCTAATGAAATCTTCACGCCCATCGCTGGTGGAACTACAACTGATGATATTAAGACTGGAAAAGTTGCTTCCCTAGCAGATCGGAAGCAGCCACAACGCACGACATTGATGAAAGTTCCCACGGTTTCTACTTTATGGGACTATATTTATCGTGCGATGCCATGGAATGCGCCAAGATCATTAACGCCAGATGACACTTATGCACTAGTTGCATTTATTTTGAGTTTAGGTGAAATCGTTCCTGATGATTTTGTCTTGAGCAATACTAATATTGCAGAGGTACAGAAAAAAATGCCGAATCGTAACGGCATGACAAGAAATCATGGCTTTTGGAGTGTGAATGGCAAGCCAGACGTCAATGGCTCTTCTTGTATGAATAATTGCGTCAAGTTTGTACAAATAGGTTCAAGCTTGCCCGACTTTGCTAGAAATGCTCATGGAAATATTGCGGAGCAAAATCGTCTTTATGGACCTTATCGAGGCTCTGATTCAACTCAGCCACCACTTGCTAAATTACCTGGATCAACTGGTGAAGGTTTGGCTCATGCATCGGATACGCATAGCCAAAACACTAAAGGACCCGCAGCATTGTTTAAGAATGAGAACTGCTCTGCCTGCCATGCACCCAATGCAAAGTTGGTGGGACCATCTATTGCAGCTATTGCAACGAAATACCAAGGTCAAGATGGGGCTCAAGAAAAGCTCATGACTAAGCTCAAAAACGGAGGATCAGGAGTATGGGGGGTGATTCCGATGCCGCCGCAGCCTCAATTATCCGATGAGGATCGCAAGACATTAGTAATTTGGGTGCTTTCTGGTGGCAAATAATGGGTGCTTGGACAATTACTGGCATGCATGCTTAGAAAGCAGATAATATATTCAAAGTAGAAGATTATTAAAGGAGTTTTTATGAATCAGCAGCGACGCAGTTTATTGAAATATTCAGCCGTGTTTGGCTTGATGGCCTCTGCGGGTCTCATTAGCGTAGCCCAAGCTCAAGAGTGGAATAAGGCTGCTTTTGAAGGCAAAAGTCTTGATGAAGTATTTAAAATCTTGGGCGCTGGGACCCCAGACAAATCAGGCGCTATTACTTTAAATGCTCCTGATATTGCCGAAAATGGTGCAGTAGTTCCAGTGGGAATCACCACTACCCTTAAAGCCGAACAAATGTCTATCTTGGTTGAGAAAAACCCAAGTTCCTTGGCTGCACAATTCTTTATTCCTGCTGGCACTGAATCATTTGTGACCACTCGTATCAAAATGGGCCAAACCTCCAATGTGTTCGGCTTGGTTAAAGCGGATGGCAAGTGGCTAATGGCAGTTAAAGAAATAAAAGTCACTTTAGGTGGTTGCGGCGGTTAATCGCTTTCAATCCAAATGAATACTATTGACGAATAACTAGATTAAAAAGAGGAAATCATGGCTGATCCAATGCGCGTTAGAGCTGCTGAGAGCGGTGGAGTTGTAGATGTAAAAATTTTGATGAAGCACGATATGGAATCTGGTCAGCGTAAAGACGCTGCCGGAAAAACAATTCCTGCATGGTTCATCAGCACAATTAATGTCAAAGCAAATGGTAAAGATGTATTGAATGGTCAGTTTGGACCAGCGGTTTCTAAGGACCCATTCTTAAACTTTAAATACAAAGGTGCTAAGGGCGATAAGATTGTTGTGAGTTGGGTAGATAGTAAGGGTGACAAGCGTACCGATGAAGCAACTGCTTCTTAATGCTGGTAATTTTTACCGCCTTTATGATTTTGAAAGGGTAACAAATGCAGCGTAAATTCACTTTAGGCCTAGCTTCAGGCGTGTTGGCTGCTTTATTAACGGTGTCAACGTCCGTTTTGGCGCAAAAGAGTGCAACTGACGATATTGCGAAATATCGCGAGATGATTGCGGATGGCAACCCTTCAGAACTTTATGAAGCGGCTGGCGAGGATTTGTGGAAAAAGCCTGCCGGCCCTAAGAACGCCACTTTAGAAAAGTGTGACTTAGGCATAGGGCCTGGGGTAGTCAAGGGTGCAGCAGCGCAATTACCCCGCTATTTTAAAGACACCAATAAAGTTCAAGACCTAGAGTCTCGTTTGATGACTTGTATGCAAGTGCTGCAAGGTCGCGATCCTCAGGAAATGATTGATGCACCTTTTCAGAAGGGTCCTAAAAAGGACATGGAGGCTATTGTTGCTTATGTAGTTACCTTATCTAAGGGTGACAAAATTAAAGTAAGTACAGCGCATCCTAAGGAAAAAGAAATGTATGAGCTTGGTAAGCGGGCTTTCTTTTACCAAGGTGGGCCAATGGATTTTTCTTGTGCATCTTGCCATGCTGAAGATGGCAAACGGATTCGTCTGCAAGATTTACCGAACATCACTACCCAAAAAGGCGCAGCTCTTGGTTGGGGATATTGGCCAGCATATCGCGTTTCTAGTGGACAGTTCTGGACAATGCAGCAGCGATTGAATGATTGTTTTCGTCAGCAACGCTTCCCATTCCCAATCTATGGTTCTGATCTCACTATCGCATTGTCGATGTATATGGCAAAGAATGCTAATGGTGGAACAGTTGAAACCCCTGGTTTGAAGCGTTAATGGATAAGAGACAGAGAAAATAAATATGAAGAACATTAAATTCCTCTTAGCCCTCAGCGTGCTTACTTTGACAACGTTTGCAATGCAAGGCACCGCATTTGCTCAACAAGTAAATGATCCTAAGTTCAACAAAATGATGAAGGATGGTTTTAAAGCTGATGGTATTGCTGGATTAGACCGCATTGATCAGGATGCAACACAAAAGTTTTGCTCTGACCCTGTTTTTTCTGGCAGTAAGCAGGCTGAAAAAATGCGGGAGAAAATTCAGAAAATTAATATGGACGGTATTAAGCAGCCTTCTGATGGTAAATACATCGGCGATTGGAAGAAGGGTGAAGCGATTGCCCAAAGTGGTCGCGGTGCAACCTGGACGGATAAAGCTGATACTCCCATTGGGGGTGGTTGTTATAACTGTCACCAAATTGATCCCAAGGAAATCTCCTATGGAAATATTGGACCATCATTAACTGGATATGCCAAGTTACGTGGCTATTCTCAAGACGTAGTGACATATACATGGAACCGTATTAATAACTCCAAGGCCTATAACGCTTGTAGCAATATGCCTAGATTTGCTCATTTCAAACTCTTAAATGAGCAGCAGATTCAGGATGTAATGGCCTTGCTACTTGATCCCGCTTCTCCAGTGAATCAGTAAGCAAAGAAAAAGAGAAAAAGATAAAGAACAGGCCGACAGGCCTGTTTTCATAAAAGGGTAGATATGTCTTTAAGTCGACGCGATTTTTTGCAGGCCTTAGCTATTGCATCTGCAGGTGGAATGAGTTTGCAATCCAATTTTGTCAATGCTCAATCAACGGCACAAAAATTCTATGACTTACCGAAGTTTGGTAATGTACATTTCTTGCATTACACAGACTGTCACGCTCAGTTATTGCCTATTTATTTTCGTGAACCTAATGTAAATCTTGGAATTGGTGCGCAAGAAGGTAAGACTCCGCACTTGGTCGGCGAGTACTTCTTAAAAGCCAATGGTATTGCTGCCGGTACTCGTGATGCGCACGCATTTACTTACCTGGATTATGTCGCAGCTGCGCAGAACTACGGCAAGATGGGTGGTTTTGCTCACATGGCTAGCCTAATTAAACAAATGAAGGTGAGTCGTCCTGGAGCGCTATTGCTTGATGGTGGCGATACTTGGCAGGGTTCCGCCACTGCGCTATGGACAAACGGTCAAGACATGGTTGATGCCGCTCTTGCTTTAGGTGTTGACATCATGACAGCTCACTGGGAGATGACCTTAGGTGAGAAGCGCGTCATGGAAATTGTGAATGGGGACTTCAAGAGCAAGATCTCTTTTATTGCACAAAATATTAAGACAGCAGATTTTGGTGACTTGGTATTTAACCCCTACGTTATGAAAGTCCAGAATGGTATTCAAATTGCCATCATTGGCCAGGCTTTCCCCTACACACCAATTGCAAATCCGCGTTACTTCACTCCTGATTGGACCTTTGGTATCCAGGAAGAGAGTATGCAAAAGACGATTGATGAGGTACGGGCAAAAGGGGCAAAGGTAGTTGTTCTACTTTCTCATAACGGCATGGATGTTGATTTGAAGATGGCATCACGTGTAAGGGGCTTAGACGCAATCTTAGGTGGCCATACTCACGATGGCGTACCTGTTCCAGTGAAGGTGAAGAATTCTGGCGGCATTACTCTCGTTACTAATGCTGGCTCAAATAGTAAGTTCTTAGGGGTATTGGACTTTGATGTGAAGGGTGGTAAGCCGGTTGATTTCCGTTACAAGCTTTTCCCGATCTTCTCCAATATGATTCCTGCTGATCAAGTAATGAGTAAGTTGATTATGAAAAAGAGGACTCCATATGAGACTAAGCTCAATGAGAAGTTAGCAACTACGGAAGCTCTCTTGTATCGTCGCGGTAATTTCAATGGCAGTTTTGATCAACTTATCCTTGATGGTTTGATGGCGCAAAAGAATGCAGAGATCGCATTTTCACCGGGTTTCCGCTGGGGTACGAGCCTTTTGCCAGGTCAAGCAATCACGCGTGAGAACCTCTTAGATCAAACCGCGATTACTTATCCTTATACGACTGTCACGAATATGACTGGCGAAACGATTAAGACAATCTTGGAAGACGTGGCAGATAATTTATTCAATCCTGACCCGTATTACCAGCAGGGTGGCGACATGGTTCGTGTAGGTGGAATGCAGTACACCATTGATCCGGTACAAACTGCTGGTAAGCGCATTACAGATATGCGCCTTAATGGTAAAGCCATTGAAGCTAGTAAGACCTATAAGGTTGCTGGCTGGGCACCAGTGAGCGAAGAGGCTAAGAATACAGGTGGCGAAGCAATATGGGATGTCATGGAGAGACATTTACGAGATGTCAAAATTGTGAAGGCCGTAAAACTCAATGAGCCAATCATCAAAGGTGTCAGTAACAATCCTGGTATTGCCCCAATTTAATAAATTCTTGAAGGTGGTGACAATGAAAAAACTGACCCAACTCATTTTTGTAGCAATTCTCTCTATTGGCCTTGGATCCATTGCTCATGCCCAATTATCCGGACCAACTAAAGTGGTTTATCACATTGATGATGCTGAAACCCAGGGCTTAAAGGGCTTACGCAATATTCGTAACCACTTAGATGTATCCCCCCAGACCACCATTATTGTTGTGACCCATGCCAATGGTGTAGATTTGCTGATGGAGGGTGCAAAGGATAAGAAGAATAATGTGGACTATGCACCATTAGTTGGCGCCCTCAAATCACGCGGGGTGAAGTTTGAGGTTTGCGAAATTACATTAAAAAATCGCAATCTCAAGAAAGATCAATTTACTTTAGATGCTGATTTCACTCCATCTGGTGTGGTGCGCGTTGCAGACCTGCAATATAAAGATGGATTTGCCTATATCAAGCCTTAATTTATATTAAATGCATATTTGTAAAGTAGATATTCGCTCAATAAAGCAATTGATAGGGATCCTCATGGGATCCTTTATCTTTTTTGGAGGTGCCTATGGACAGGCCTCTAAGCCTGTAGACAGTATTCAATTAGAGCCTATTCAGGTTGCCCCCCATACTTATTTCGTGCAAGGATTTCCAGAACTCGGGAGTAGTGCCAATCAAAACTTCATTTCAAATTCGGGTTTTGTTGTGACTCCTGCAGGAGTTGTTGTAGTCGATGCTTTAGGCTCCCCCATTCTTGCGCAAAAGCTCATTGCAGAGATTAAGATAGTCACCAATCAAAAAGTTATCGCAGTAATCGTCAGTCACTACCACGCAGACCATATTTATGGGCTGCAAGAATTTCAAAAGATTGGCGCTAAGATTTATGCGCAGGGCGAGGGCAGAAACTATCTCTCCTCGGAAACAGCTAAGCAGCGTTTGATTGCTTCCCGAGTTGATTTTGCTCCTTGGGTAAATGCTAAAACTAAGCTTGTTTCTGCTGACGTTTGGGTTGATCAAAAGATGAAGCTGTCTATTGGCGGTATCGATTTTCTGATTAGTAGAGTGGGGCCTGCGCATGCCCCCGAGGATTTGCTAGTCTATGTCCCGTCAGAAAAAGTGCTGTTTGCTGGAGACCTTGTATTTAGAGGTCGTATTCCATTTGTTGGGAATGCTGACAGTAAAGGCTGGCTCATGGGATTAGATCAGATTGAGAAATTGAATCCCAATATTGTGATTCCTGGTCATGGTAATTACTCAGTTAATCCCGTTGAAGATATTGCTTTCACTAGGGAATACATCAAATACTTACGAGAATCGATGTCTGCAGCAGCTATCAATATGGACTCCTTTGAGGATGCTTACAAACAGGCCGATTGGTCAGAATACGAGGGAATGCCTCTATTTAAGGCTGCCAACCGCATGAATGCCTATAACGTTTATTTGGCGATACAGGCAGAGTAAGGCAATCTTTTCCATTGGGCCTTAAAATAGTGGATTACTGCTAAATCTTTGATTTGTAATGAAAATGATCTTTATTCGACTCGTTTATTTATTTGCTTTGAGCATACTCATTAGTGTGCCGGTGATGGCTGCGCCTGATCTAGTAAATGGCAAAGCTATCGATCAACAAAAGTGCTATGCCTGTCATGCGAAGAAGTCTGGTTTTAGTAATGGCGACATGATTTATACACGTAGTGATGGCAAAGTGAAGTCTTTAGCCAATCTAAAGAAGATGGTGAGCTTGTGCAATACAGAGCTTCGCTTAGATCTATTTCCTGAAGATGAGGCTGATGTAGTGGCTTATCTCAATCAACAGTTTTATAAATTCAAACCTTAATTTTTTTAAATATAGTCACCATGGAAGTTGTTGATATTCATTCTTTAAGTAATTCAGTACTCTGGGCAACATTTGTAATTACTTTTGCTCTCGGAGCAGTCATGCAAAAAACGGGTTTTTGCACCATGGGAGCCGTTTCCGATATCTTCATCATGTCTAGTTGGGATCGCCTAAGGCAGTGGTTCCTGGCGATTGGAATTGCGATTATTGGATTTACCTTGATGTCATATCTAGGACTCATCGATCCATTAAAAAGCTTTTATACCGGCAATAAGTTTTTATGGCTTTCCGCTATTGTTGGTAGTATTTTGTTCGGCATGGGCATGGTTTTAGCCTCAGGGTGTGGTAGCAAAACCCTAGTGCGTATTGGTGGCGGTAATCTAAAGTCGATTATTGTTTTTATGGTCTTAGGTTTGACTGCTTATATGAGCATGCGCGGTTTCTTGGGCGTCCTTCGTATTAATACACTAGACACCTTTTTCATTGCCTTTAGTACACCACAAGATTTGCCTAGTCTTCTCAGCGGTCCTTTAGGTATGGCCCGTCCTAATTTGCATCTTGCTCTAGGTCTGATCAGCGGAGCTGCATTTATTACCTACGCTTTAGTGAGCAAAGCATTTTGGACTGCAGAGAATCTGCTTGCTGGTATTTTAGTTGGCCTCGCTATCTGCGCGGTATGGTGGGTGTCAGGTAACCTAGGTTATGTTGCAGAAGATCCCAATACCTTAGAAGAAGTATTTTTAGTAACTAATTCAGGTCGTATGGAGAGCTTATCTTTTGTAGCGCCTTACGCCTATTCATTAGATTGGCTCATGATGTATAGCGACACTTCTAAAGTCTTGACAGTTGGCATTACGGCTGTTTTAGGTATGATTTTAGGTTCTACAGTAGCCGCTATTGCTACAAAAACTTTCCGTTGGGAATCCTTCCGCAATACTGAAGATACGGTAAACCATTTAGTCGGTGCAGCCTTGATGGGTTTTGGCGGGGTGACTGCATTAGGCTGTACAGTGGGGCAGGGGCTAAGCGGTATTTCTACTCTAGCCCTTGGATCACTATTGGCTTTACCCGGATTTATTTTTGGCGCCTATTTGGGTCTACGCTATTTACAATTTCGGCTTGCCCCGAATCCTTGTAGTTAATCATCAATAGATTGGGTAGAACTAATGCAAATTAACTGGCTTTCGTTTACACCTATCCCATCATTAGTTGGCGGAATGATTTTAGGTCTTGCCGCAGCACTGTATGTTCTCTTGCACGGTCGCATACTCGGGATCAGTGGAATCGTTGCTGGGTTATTACATCCCCAGAAGGATGATTTTGCTTGGCGCTTTACTTTGATTTTAGGTTTAGTTACGGCCCCATTTTTAGCAGCATTTTTTGGTATTTTTCCGATTATTGCGATTGACTCTAGTTGGTTGGCAATTGCGATTGCTGGTCTTCTGGTTGGCTTTGGCTCCCATTATGGTTCGGGCTGCACTAGTGGCCACGGCATTTGTGGCTTGTCTCGTTTATCACCACGCTCATTAGCGGCAACACTCGCTTTTATGGGTGCTGGATTTGCAACGGTTTTTGTAACCCATCACCTAATCGGAGGCTAAGTTGAAAAACCATTTTGGCCTCTTTAGTCAGTATGCCATTGGCCTACTATTTGGTTGGGGCTTGATTATTTCGGGCATGAGTAACCCCCAAAAGATTTTGGGATTCTTAGATTTGGCTGGTAACTGGGACCCCTCTTTGCTATTTGTCATGTTAGGCGCGGTACTTGTTGGCCTTGCTGGTTTTTATATAGTGAGTAAGAGAACAGAAACGTTCTTTGGTGGCGCCATTGATATTCCAACAAGACGCGATATCACCAAGCCCTTGATGATTGGCAGCCTGATATTTGGTGCAGGTTGGGGTATTGCCGGTTTTTGTCCTGGCCCAGCCCTCCTTGCTGTTGGCGCTGGTCACCTTAAGGCTTTAGTATTTGTGATTGCTATGCTGGTGGGTATGGAAATCAGCGACCGTTTCTTTACGAGGCAGAAAATGAACCCCTCTGACAAGGCCTGATTTAGAATTAAGCTTATTGTTATTTATTTAATGTAGAGAATTTCATGAGCCTTCCTATTACTTGCCATAACGCACAATTCGGTACGCTTGGTCAAATTGACGCAAGCCATTTGCTTGAAATCGCCAAGCAGGGCTACAAAAGCGTTATTAACAATCGTCCTGATGGTGAAGAGGGCCCTTATCAGCCAACTAACGCATCTATTGCGGCTGAAGCTGAAAGGCTTGGTCTCACTTACGTTTATCTTCCAGTAATACCAGGCGCATTTACGCCAGAAGAAGTTCAGGAAATGGCCCGTCTCCTAAAAACGCTGCCTGGTCCTATCTTGGCATTTTGTCGCTCAGGTGCTCGCTCTACTCACTTGTATCAGCTTGCCTTGCAAGTAAGTTAACTAACATTAGTTAACTACACTAGCAAAAGGTATGCAAGTCAGTAATTCGTACATCTTAAAGCTGGATCAATTTCTTTCAAAGTTAGATGGGTTTGATCTTGTGATTGATGTGAGATCGCCGGCGGAGTTTGCTTTAGATCACATTCCTGGAGCCATTAATTATCCAGTTCTGAATAATGATGAGCGTGCGCAAATTGGAACTCTGTATAAGCAGGTGTCTCCATTCGCAGCAAAGAAGCTAGGCGCTGCTCTGGTATCTAAAAATATTGCCGAGCATATTGAAAACCATTTATTGGACTTACCGCGCGAGTGGCGACCGCTGATTTATTGCTGGCGTGGTGGCGAGCGCAGCGGTGCTTTTACCCATATCTTGAACCGTATTGGCTGGAAAGCCATGCAATTGGAAGGTGGCTACCAAGGCTTTCGGCGTACTGTGATTGATGGACTTGAGGAAGACGCAAAGAAATATGCATTCAAGGTCATCTGCGGCATGACTGGAAGTGGTAAGACTAGAGTACTCCAAGAGATTGGTGCCCTAGGCGCTCAGATATTAGATTTAGAGGGCTTAGCAGTTCATCGCGGCTCAGTTTTAGGTAATGAACCCAATATTGATCAACCCTCTCAAAAAGGTTTTGAGACTGCCCTCTGGAACGCACTGCGTAACTTAGATCCAGCAAAACCGGTCTTTGTAGAGTCAGAAAGTAAAAAGGTTGGCGGCTTACATATTACTGATGCCTTAATGGAAAAGATTCGAAATGGCGCCTGTATTGAATTGAGATCGAGCACCAAGACGCGTGTATCTTGGCTGATTCGTGAATACCATCACTTTCTCACAGGTACAGATAACTTCAAAGACAAGTTAGCCTTGCTTACTACTCACTATGGAAAAGTCCAAATAGCTAAATGGAATGAGGCTATTGACGCGGGAAACTTTCCAGAGCTGGTGGAAGAGCTTTTAGTAAAGCACTATGACCCTTCCTATCAATCATCGATCGTCAGAAACTTTCCTCAATACAGGATTGAGCATTTTGTAGCACTCGAAAACGATAGCAATGAGGCCTTCACTAAAGCGGCAAAGGCCATCGTGGCTAAGCTAGGGTCTAGCTAAACGCCTGAATACCCGTCTGTGCACGACCTAAAATCAGGGCATGAATATCGTGTGTGCCTTCGTAGGTATTAACGACTTCTAAGTTCAGCAAGTGACGTATGACGCCGTATTCATCCGAAATCCCATTGCCACCATGCATATCGCGTGCCATACGAGCAATATCCAATGACTTGCCACAGGAGTTGCGTTTCATGATTGAAGTAATTTCTGGGGCAGCAATACCTTCATCTTTCATGCGACCTAAGCGAAGACACCCTTGCAACCCAAGTGCAATATCAGTTTGCATATCAGCTAATTTTTTCTGAATCAGTTGATTAGCTGCCAGGGGTTTACCAAATTGCTTACGGTCTAAGGTGTATTGACGAGCAGCATGCCAACACCATTCAGCAGCACCAAGAGTACCCCAAGAGATGCCATAACGTGCAGAGTTAAGGCAAGTAAATGGACCTTTCAGTCCAGTAACTTCTGGGAATTCATTTTCGGCTGGAACAAATACCTCATCCATCACGATTTCACCAGTGATCGAAGCACGCAAACCCATCTTGCCGCTGATCTTCGGTGCGCTTAAACCCTTCATTCCTTTTTCAAGGATGTAGCCCCGAATAACACCCTCATCATTTTTTGCCCACACGACAAAAACATCGGCGATAGGGGAGTTGGAGATCCACATCTTGGATCCCGTTAAAGAAAATCCACCGGGCACTTTCTTGGCGCGGGTGATCATACCGCCAGCATCTGAGCCGTAGTTAGGTTCGGTTAAGCCAAAGCAACCAATCCATTCGCCTGTAGCTAATTTCGGAAGATATTTTTGTTTCTGAGCTTCACTACCAAATTCATTGATAGGAACCATAACTAGAGATGACTGAACACTCATCATTGAGCGATAACCAGAATCTACCCGCTCAATCTCACGCGCAATTAATCCATAAGAGACATAGTTCAGATTGGCGCCGCCATATTGCTCGGGAATAGTAATGCCTAAAAGGCCGAGCTCACCCATTTCTCGGAAGATTGCGGGGTCGGAAGTTTCGTTACGGAAAGCATCATGAATTCGTGGCATGAGACGTCCTTGAGCATACTCAGCAGCCGCATCACGAATCATGCGCTCTTCTTCGGTTAGCTGTGTATCGAGGAGCAGGGGATCTGCCCAATTGAAGCTAGCTTTACTCATTGCCTGGTCTTTCTATTGTTAGTTGAGGCCTGATTTCTGCGAATTTTCAGGAATACAGATGTTCTTGTTTCTATTATCCATTTTTCCAGACTTATGGACTCACCCAGGCGACATCATTGCTATTACGACCCGATTTGGCTACCTTTGTAGTGGCCTTGCTTTGCTTGGGCTTCTAATCCCAATGACTTATTGGGCCGTTAATTTTCTCAAGCCTAAGGAAAATGAGGGCTATTACGATATTCACACGAACTTGACCCCATTAAGGGTCAAAGTTGAAATTAGACCTTTGCGTCTTTAACCCGTTAAAATAGGACTCTTTGCTCCCTAATAATGGGGGTATCTGTTGAATTAAATTTTAGAAAGCTAGAAACCATCCGTGTTGTCCGCATCTAATATCACTATGCAGTTTGGGGCAAAACCCCTGTTTGAAAACATCTCTGTCAAGTTTGGCGGTGGTAATCGTTATGGCCTCATCGGTGCAAACGGTTGCGGTAAATCGACCTTCATGAAGATTCTTGGTGGTGAGCTTGAGCCAACCAGTGGCAATGTCAGCTTGGATCCAGGAGTTCGTTTAGGTAAATTGCGCCAAGACCAATTTGCTTATGAAGATGTGCGTGTACTTGATGTCGTCATGATGGGTCACGAAGAGATGTGGAAAGCCGCTGCTGAGCGTGATGCTATTTACGCTAATCCTGATGCAACCGATGAAGATTATATGAAGGCAGCTGAACTTGAAGGTAAGTATGCTGAATACGGTGGTTATACCGCTGAAGCAAAAGCAGGTGAGCTGTTATTAGGAATCGGCATTCCAATCGAGCAACACAATGGCCCAATGAGTAACGTTGCACCAGGTTGGAAATTGCGCGTATTACTAGCGCAAGCATTGTTCTCCGATCCAGATGTCTTATTACTTGATGAGCCAACCAATAACTTAGATATCCACTCCATTCATTGGCTTGAGGACATTCTCAATGACATTAAGAGCACCATTGTCATTATTTCCCATGATCGCCACTTCCTCAATGAGGTCTGTACGCATATGGCTGATATGGACTTTGGCACTCTCAAGGTCTACCCAGGAAACTATGACTCCTACATGCTTGCTTCTGTGCAGGCACGAACACAACAGCTTAGTTCTAACGTTAAGGCTAAAGAAAAAATTGCTGAATTACAGGCTTTCGTGGCTCGCTTCTCTGCGAATGCCTCTAAGGCTCGCCAAGCAACATCACGTCAGCGACAATTAGAAAAAATCGAGATTGTTGAAGTAAAGCCTTCTTCACGTCAAAACCCATTCATTCGTTTCGATACAGAGAAAAAATTGCATAACATGGCAGTAGAGTGCAATGGCTTAACTAAAACCTATGACCGCACCATCTTCAAAAACTTTAAGCTCGGTGTGCGTGCTGGTGAAAAGATTGCCATCATTGGCCAAAACGGTGCTGGTAAAACGACGCTACTTAATTCTATTCTCAGCAAACGTTTCGATGGTATTGCTGTCGATAGTGGGGATGTGAAGTGGGCTGAGAATGCCAAGGTTGGCGTCATGCCCCAAGACAACACTGAGATGTTTGCCAAAGACGAATTATTGATGGACTGGATGAATTGGTGGCGTAATACTGGTGATGACGATCAATCAATTCGAGGTACATTGGGTCGCTTGTTGTTTTCCGGTGATGACATTGGAAAATCTGTCAAAGTTCTCTCTGGCGGTGAAAAGGGCAGGATGATTTGGGGCAAACTCATGCTCCAAAAATATAACGTCTTAGCAATGGATGAGCCAACTAATCACATGGATATGGAATCGATTGAAAGTTTGCAGATCGCCTTAGAGAAATTCGATGGCACTCTATTATTCGTATCTCATGACCGGGAATTTGTATCTGCTCTAGCTAATCGCATCTTAGAAGTGAAGATGGATGGTACGGTGATCGATTACTCAGGCACTTACGAAGAGTACTTGCGAAGCCAGGCACTAGCTGGCTAAGTTAAGCAGTCTTTGATCTTTTAGTGGGATAGCTTCATATGGCTGCTATCGGCCAGAAGCAGTCATTAGAGTAGAGGATTGAAAATCCTTGTGTCGGTGGTTCGATTCCGCCCCGGGCCACCAAGAATCACGATAGCCCGCTTGTTGGGCTATTTTTCTTTTGGGGCTTGGCAGGGTTAACCATGATTAACGTTGGACAACCTCATTAAGAAGCGCCCTTTTAAGGAGTGGATGTGAAAGGGGTATTTGTCATCCACGGCTTGGTTGAATACGTTTTGGCGATAATTCGATCCACTGTAATAGATAAAAAATTTTTAATTTTTTTCGCAAATATCTTGTTTGTTAAAAATATATATTTATACTATTTTAGAAAATTATCTTAGGAGGGTTTATGGAGCGACGTACATTTATTGCTGCGAGTTTGGCTGCTGCTGCACCAGCAGCTATGGCACAGACCACGACGAATTTTGGGGTAGACTTTTCTCAGATTCATTGGAAAGCATCAAATCAGATCAACGCCCCAGAAGATGGATTTCTCAATATTGGTAATTTGGCAACTACTGGTAACACTACGGTTACTGATATATACCTTAATTTTGCCTCTAGTGGAAATAGCCCATCATTTCAGTCAAGCGGATACATATTGACTGCAAAAGACCGGCCCACAAATCCAAACTATCTGCCAGTTTATGGAACCATGCTCGCTATTGCAGCTGGCAATCAAGTGGCTACTGGTAATGCAGTGGTAGTCAGTTATGATTTATTAATCAAGTACGGCAAGATGGAGTTATATTGCGATATTTCAGCTAAAACCCTCTCTGGTACTTGTATTGCTTACTGGATTAACCCATTGCATATTCAATCCGAGGCATTTAGAACCACGCTCACCTTTGCGCCTTAAGACTACCTGCGGAGTAATCTAGTGAAAATTTCTAGAATTTATACCTTTATCGCTGTTTTTGCCTTTTCGCTTTTGCTTGTTGCCTGTGGCGGAAGCAGTGATGGTAGTAGTAGCTCAACTACTTCAAGCTCTGCCAACACAACAAGCTCAGTTGGTATTCCTGCGCAGCTAAGTCAAGGACTTGCTAGCCTTGGAAAGCCTGCTACAGTAATTTCTAGTAGCAACCAGCAAAATCAGTTAGCAACTACGCTTGGGGGAAATGGTGTTGTAAGTCCTACAGCGATAGTGAATAACCCAGCAGCGCAATTTGAGACTACCTTAAATCAACTTTCTTCTCCATCTAAATAGAGATTTTTCTATTTTTCTCATGACTAACATTACTTGATCCATCCCACCAAATGACATTAAAACCATTCCAATCAATCATCCCGTTGGTGTTTTGTGCAATATTAGGTGCTTGCGGTGGTAGTTCTGGAGGAGGTTCTTCTTCAACTCCTTCGGCTGATTTAGGTACCGCAGCTACTCCCAATATTCTTTATGTGATTATGGATGACGTTGGGATTGATCAGATGTCCTCTTTTGGTTATGGCGGTCCTGTACCCCCAAGAATGCCCAATATGGATGCCGTTGCTAGTGCAGGTGTTCGTTTTCGTAACACCTGGTCTATGCCTGAGTGCTCTCCTGGCCGTTCGGCTTCATTTGTGGGGCGCTATCCTCTTCGTACTAATACTTACTCAGCTTTAGGGACGTATGACTTGGCAAATGCCCAAATGTCACCTTATGACATGACTACTCCTAAGATGTTAAAGCAAGCCAATTATGAAAGTGCGATGTTTGGTAAGTTTCACTTAGCTGGACCAGAAAATAATCAGGCAGGTAATGGCACCCCATTGCAACTGGGTTGGGATTATTTTTATGGCTGGATTCGTGGAGGGCCTGCCGGTTTAGATACTACTGCTGGGGGCGTAGCGCCGACAGGCACTTACTCATGCGGTTTTGTTCCAAGTGCAGCAGCAGGCGGGGCTGATAAGGGCGCATGCTATCAACCTAATAATTCTTGCAAGCAGATTACGGGCCTCAACTCTGATGGAGATGTACCTGGTAAGCAATGTATGCAATCAGGTGGTATTCTGGTGCCCAACGCAACTTGTAGCTCGACCCCTCCTAGTGGTCTGAATTTTAGTCAGGCAAGCGGCTACTATGTGTCGCCTCTAGTGATTAATAGTACGCAGGGTGGTGTTCAAGCTATTGCCAATACTGATCCCCGCAGCCGTGGTTACAGAACCACTATTGAAACTCAGGCTGCAATTGATTGGATTAAAGGCCGCAGCCCAAGTAAGCCTTGGATGGCAACAGTAAGTTACAGCGCTTCACACACCCCTTATCAGCAGCCTCCAGGATCTTTAGTTAAAGGTGGTGCGGGTGATGATTTGAGTTGCACTAGCTTGCTCCAGCAGAAAACGATCTTTAATGGGATGACTGAGGCAATGGATACCGAATTTGGAAGACTGCTAGTAGAGACTGGTTTAGCGAAGCGCAAACCAGACGGCTCTCTAGCTTACGATCCAAAAGCAAGTAATACGATGATTGTGATTGTTGGTGACAATGGTTCATTTGCAAACAATGTCAAATCACCGTTTGACCTAACACGCGCTAAATCTACGGCATACCAAACGGGAGTATGGGTGCCGCTGATTGTTTCTGGACCTTTGGTTGTCAAACCGAACCGTGATGTTGAGCAGATGACGAATATGGTTGACGTATTCCAGTTATTTGGTGAGATTGCTAAAATTGATGTACCCAAGGCAGTGCCGCGTGTGATTGATTCGGCTCCGCTGATGCCGTACTTAACTAGCCCGAATCAATCGAGTGTACGAACAGTTAATTTCACACAAGGCAGCTATAACCTGCAAGCCAATGGTCAGCGAAATGGGGCTTGTTTAGTATCAACTATGCTGGGTAACAAAGTATTGCAGACGGTATGTACGCAAAGTGTTTTTGATAAAGGACCATGTGAAGATAATGCAGGTGTTTGGTGGGGCCCAGGCTATACCGATCCTTCCGTAATTACTCCTGCACAGTATTCAGGTGCCCCATCTTCAACCAATGGCTATCGGACTTGCTGGCAAGTTAATCAGGCGCAGTACAAAACCGGAAAACCGCTTACCAGTATTATCGCTGAGACAACTATTGCCACTAGAAACGATAATTACAAATTAGTACGTAATACCGTTCAGGTATATAACCCAACCACCAATACTGGCGGCCCTGTCACGACAGATGAGTTCTATCAGATTGATCAAGCGGTGCCAACACCAAAAATTGATACCGCTGATCTGGACTTAATGCCAACCATGTCTACTTGGTCAGCACAGGTTCGTGCTAATTACAATAAGCTCTTAGCATCCATGAACAATATCTTGAGTTCACAACCGCCTTGCAGCGGAGACGCTAATATAGATGGCGTAGTTAATGGTTCAGACATTAGTGTTTGGGAGAAGTTTTATACCTGGCTTTACTCAAGCGTAGCTGACTTTAACTTTGATGGCCTGACTAACAATGCAGATTTGCAAATCATTGGCGTTAATCAAGGAACTTGTCCTAAGCCGACTTCTGTTTATTAGTGATTAATTTCACTAATAAACGCCGCACCATCTTTCTTGCTGTCGCATTAGCGGTAGCCGGAAGTATTGGCGCTTACTGGTATCTTCATCAAGGTAGTGTTCCCGCTTTAACTCCGCCGGTCATTATTCAAAGTGATGGCAAGAATGCTCCCTTAGGAATGGTATTGATTCCAGGTGGTGAGTTCTTAATGGGTAGTGATTCTAAAAAAGCCCAGGTCAACGAGAAGCCCGTTCACCGAGTAAAAGTAAATGGTTTTTGGATGGATAGCACCCATGTCACCAACGATCAGTTCGCACAGTTTGTGAAACAAACCAATTACCGCACTACTGCAGAGCAGATTCCGGATTGGGACACTATCAAAGTGCAATTGCCTCCAGGCATACCAAAACCTCCAGCCTCTGTTTTTGTTCCAGGCGCCATGGTATTTGTTGGAACTAAAGATAAAGTTCGCTTAGATGATTATTCGCAGTGGTGGGCTTATGTCCCTGGCGCCAATTGGCAGCGTCCCACAGGCCCTAAAAGCAATATTGATGGCAAGGGCAATCACCCGGTAGTCCAAGTGAGTTATGAAGATGCTATGGCCTATGCTAAATGGGCTGGTAAACGATTGCCAACAGAAGCAGAGTGGGAGTTTGCTGCTAGAGGTGGCTTAAATCAAGCAACCTATGCTTGGGGTGATCAACTAGAGCAAGAAGGCAAACTTCCGGCCAATATTTGGGATGTAAAAAAACAGCCTTTTCCCGTAGTGAGTCCAGCTATCAGCGCCAAAGCTGGTGGAGCAACGGGAACTAGCGCAGTAGGCACCTTTCCGCAGAATGGATACGGCTTATTTGATATGACGGGTAATGCCTGGCAGTGGGTCGCTGATTGGTATCGATTTGATTACTTTGCGCAGCAATCTAAAGAGTATGGCAATAAAGTCGTTACCAATCCTCAGGGACCAGATCAATCTTTTGATCCCGCAGATCCCGGTGTTCCTCCTAATGCACCTAAGCGGACAATTAGGGGCGGATCATTCTTATGCAATGAAGAATACTGTCAATCTTACAGACCTAGTGCTAGAAGAGGTAGCGATCCCTTTAGTCCCATGTCTCATTTAGGGTTTAGGTTAGTAAAAGACGCTAACAACTGAGTTCTCAAGGTCTAGCGAAGGTCTGCTTTGGGTCGAGAAGAGACCTTCAAATATCAACAGATTTAAACTTTTTTTGCTTGTCTCTGAAAACGCATCGCCGTACCATCTTCACGGACGCGCTTCCAGACCGAGGCCTTCTCTTCATCAGAGAGAAATACCCAATTACTAACTTCGCTCAATGTGCGACCACAGCCTTGGCAGATTTCGTCATAGAGGGTAGTGCAGACACCAATACAGGGGGAGTCCGACTCATCATCTCCAGTAGAGAGTGAATATGAGCCGTCTTGAGATTGTGGTTTAGAGCTGTCAGAATTCATAGCTGTACTTTAGTCGATTTCAGCGGACTATGTTCGGCAAGCTCATCAACATAGGCTGCCATGCCTTGATGCTCGCGATCTAAGAAGTGTTTTACCGCTCTTGAAAATGCAGGATCCACTATGAAGTGTGCTGATTGAAGGGTGGTGGGTAAAAAGCCCCGCGCCATTTTGTGCTCACCCTGAGCACCGCCTTCAAATGTTTGAATACCTTGTTCAATACAATATTCGATCGCTTGGTAATAGGCCGTTTCAAAATGCAGACAGGGGATATATTCGAGTGCGCCCCAATACCTTCCATAAGCTTTAGATGAGCTCTTGTCCACGACGAGCAGTGAGGCGGCAATAGGAGTTTGATTGCGCTGCGCAATAATCAGATGCAAGTTATCTGGCATCCGTTTTGCCCATAACTTAAAAAAGTCCTCACTTAGATAAGGGCTTGAATGATGCTCAATATAAGTATTTTGATAGCAGCGATAAAAGAACTCCCAGTCAGCATCGCTAGCTTGCTCGCCAGGAACGTGCTTGAAGGTAATGAATTCTTTATTGACCTGTTCACGCTCACGCCGAATGTTTTTACGACGTTTCATTGTAAGAGTTGATAAGAATTGGTCGAAATTCTGGAAATCATGGTTATGCCAATGAAACTGCACTGAATCACGCAACATAAAGCCCTGAGCTTTTAGTTCTTTTACTTCAGATTCATTAGCAAATAAAACATGCGCTGAGGAGAGTTGATTTTGAATCACAATACTCTTAAGTCCTGCAATTAAAGTGGACTCAATTTGATGTCTATCTAAGCCTGGAGCGCTTAATATTCTTGAGCCCTGCACAGGCGTAAAGGGGATAGCACAAAGGGCTTTAGGGAAGTACTGAAGACCTTGTTGTTCGTAAGCCTGAGCCCAAGACCAGTCAAAGACGAATTCACCATAAGAATGTTGCTTTAAGTACAAAGGCATTGCTCCGATGAATTTATCTTGATCTTTTAAGCCAAGATGGGCAATTTGCCAGCCTGTTTTTCCACCTACGCACTGCGTTTCTTCGAGGGCAGATAAGAAGGCGTGATTCAAAAAAGGCCCTGCATCTTTAGGTAAAAGTGCATTCCATTCGGATGCAGGTATTTCAGCAAGACTGTGAATAATTTCTAGCTGATATTGCTCAGTGCTTGCTGCCATTAACGCTGGATAAGCTCTATCTTGTAACCATCGGGATCGGTTACAAAGGCGATGATCGTATCACCACCTGCAACGGAGCCAGCCTCACGGGTAACGTTACCGCCAGCATCTTTAATCTTTTGGCAAGCAACGTAAGCGTCTGGTACTCCGATTGCAATATGCCCATAAGCAGTGCCTAAGTCGTAAGAAGAGACTCCGTAGTTATAAGTAAGCTCAATTTCAGATTGACCATCTGCGTTGCCTTTACCGTAAGCAACAAAAGCTAAAGAGTAATTCTGTGTCGGACGTTCAGTAGTGCGTAGTAAATTCATACCGAGAACTTTGGTATAAAAATCGATTGAGCGATTCAAATCGCCGACGCGAAGCATAGTGTGTAGCATCATCATGATTACATTCCTGCGTAGTTAGGGCCACCACCACCCTCTGGTGTAATCCAGATGATGTTTTGGCTAGGATCTTTAATGTCGCATGTTTTGCAATGGACACAATTCTGTGCATTAATTTGCAAATGGGGTTTGCCATCTTTTTCGATATATTCATATACGCCTGCAGGGCAGTAGCGCTGCTCTGGACCTGCATAAGTCTTCAGATTGATATCTACTGGCACCGAATCATTTTTCAGGGTTAAATGCACTGGCTGATTTTCTGCATGGTTGGTGTTGGAGATAAATACCGAGGAGAGGCGATCAAAACTAATCTTGCCGTCTGGTTTTGGGTAGTCTATAGGCTGATGTTGTGCTGCAGGCTCTAAGCACTCATGATCAGCATGTTTGATGTGGACTGTCCATGGTGGATTGCCACCTAAGAGTTTTTGTTCCAAGCCAACCATCAGGGTGCCAAGATAGAGCCCTTTGGACATCCAAGGCTTGAAATTGCGCGCTTGATTTAACTCAGTATGTAGCCAGCTATTTTGGAATGCTGCTGGATATGCCGACAGAACATCAGCAGAACGATTTTCATGAATAGCAGCTACTGCTGCTTCTGCTGCCAACATACCTGTTTTGATTGCAGCATGACTACCTTTAATCCGTGAAGCGTTGAGAAAGCCTGCATCACAGCCAATCAAAGCACCACCAGGAAATACGGTTTTAGGTAAGCTATTTAATCCGCCAGCAGTCAGAGCGCGGGCCCCATAAGCAATTCGTTTACCGCCTTCGAATGTTTGGCGAATCTTAGGATGTAATTTATAGCGTTGGAACTCCTCAAAAGGTGATAGGTAAGGGTTCTTATAAGAAAGTCCAACGACTAAGCCAACGGCAACCTTGTTATCTCCTAAGTGATAGAGAAAGGAGCCGCCATATGTGTCACTCTCCAAAGGCCAGCCGGCAGTGTGAACTACTAAGCCAGGCTTACTTTGAGAGGATTCAACTTCCCACAGTTCTTTAATACCAATGCCATAGCTTTGAGGGTCGGCATCTTTATCCAAGGCAAATTGAGAAATGACTTGCTTACCAAGGTGACCACGGGATCCTTCAGCAAAGAGGGTGTACTTAGCACGCAATTCCATACCAAGCTGGAACTGATCAGTTGGCTCACCTTCTTTATTGAGACCCATTGAACCGGTGATGACACCACATACTGCACCTTGCTCGTTATACAAAATTTCTGCTGCAGGAAATCCAGGGAAAATTTCTACACCAAGATTTTCAGCTTGCTGGCCTAGCCAGCGAGTCACATTAGCTAAGCTAACAATGTAGTTGCCTTCATTCTTAAAGCAGTGAGGTAGCATCCAATTGGGAACTTGATAAGAGTTACTGGATGTGAGGAATAAAAATTGATCTTGGGTCACTGCAGTTTCTAGTGGGGCACCCATCTCTTTCCAGTTGGGAAAGAGTTCGGTAAGCGCCCTAGGGTCCATTACCGCACCAGACAAAATGTGGGCACCTATCTCAGAGCCTTTTTCGAGAACACAGACGCTGATATCTTTGCTAGAGGACTGGGCCAATTGCTTGGCCCTAATTGCTGCTGAGAGACCAGCAGGGCCGCCACCAACGATGACTAGGTCATAGTCCATGGATTCCCTGGGCCCAAATTGCTCTAGGAGCTCTGCAGCATTCATTTAATTTCCCGAAATTTCTCAAAAATACGCTTTTTAGCCCCTTTAGTTTAGTGCGAATAGCTAAAAACTTATTTAGAGCCTCAGTAGTATCTAAGTGGTGCCTAGGAAGTGCCTTAGCTACCCAAGCCCGGGAGCGTGAGGCATTATGATTACTTTTTTACCCATTTTGGCAATTATTAGGACAAAGCAATGAATAAAACCTACCCATCGGCAGCAGATGCCCTAAGGGATATCTTAAAAGACGGACAAAAACTTGGCGTTGGTGGTTTTGGTCTGTGCGGTATACCTGAGGCTTTAATTGAGGCAGTGAAACAACTTGGCGCGCAAAATTTGACCGCTGTATCGAATAACGCTGGCGTAGATGGCTTTGGCCTAGGTATTTTGTTGAACTCTCGCCAAGTAAAAAAGATGGTGGCATCTTATGTGGGTGAGAATAAAGAATTTGAACGTCAATATCTTGCAGGTGAGTTGGAATTAGAGTTCACTCCACAAGGCACTCTGGCAGAAAAATTACGCGCTGGTGGCTGTGGCATTCCTGCTTTTTACACAAAGACTGGTGTTGGTACATTGGTTGCTGAGGGTAAAGAGGTGAAAGAGTTTGATGGTGAAAAATATATTATGGAGCGCTCGATTGTTACTGACATTTCATTAGTGAAGGCTTGGAAAGCAGATCGTTCAGGTAATTTGGTGTACCGACACACTGCACGCAACTTCAACCCAGTGGTCGCTATGGCAGGGAAGATTACGGTTGCTGAAGTAGAAGAGATTGTTGAAAACGGTGCTTTAGATCCTGCAGAGATACATACCCCAAGCATCTACGTACACCGCCTTGTTATTAATAGCAGCCCCGAGAAGCGCATTGAACAGCGTACTATCTCGGCTGCTCGCTAATAAACCCAAAGAACACTTAAAAGAATTTAGGAAAATCAAAATGCCTTGGACTAGAGATGAGATGGCCGCACGTGCTGCTAAAGAGTTAAAAGATGGTTATTACGTAAACTTGGGAATCGGTATTCCAACCCTAGTAGCCAATCATGTACCCGCAGGAATAGAGGTTTGGCTACAGTCTGAAAATGGCTTACTAGGTATCGGACCATTTCCAACTGAAGATCAGATTGATGCTGATTTAATTAATGCAGGTAAACAGACCATTACTACTTTGCCAGGCTCCTCCATTTTTTCATCTGCTGATGCATTTGGCATGATTCGCGGTGGAAAAATTAACATTGCATTTTTAGGCGCGATGCAAGTAAGCGAGCATGGTGACATCGCCAACTGGATGATTCCTGGCAAGATGGTTAAGGGCATGGGTGGTGCAATGGATTTGGTTGCAGGTGTGAAACACGTAGTTGTCTTGATGGAGCATGTAGCCAAAAAGAAAGATGGCTCGGAAGAACTCAAGATTCTGCCTAAATGCACATTGCCATTAACCGGTGTAGGTGTAATCAGTCAGATCATTACCGATCTTTGTGTTTTAGACGTCACTCCCTCCGGTTTGAACTTGGTTGAATTAGCCCCGGGCGTCACCAAAGAAGAGGTGATCGCTAAAACGGGCGCACCTGTCGATACCAGCGGTTTTTAACCCCTTTCAGTATTTAATGAAATAATGGGATCACGATGTCGGGATCCCATTACTCACCTTCACAAAAGTCTGGGGCTCAAATGCGCTCAGATCTAGATCCTTCGCTGCACGCTCATAAAAAGGGCGATGCCCAACATACCCATAGCAAGCAAGTTTCAAATCAAAACTTACTCTTAATTGCCCTCATCCTTACGCTGGGTTTTGCAGGGGTTGAGGGTGCTGCGGCTTACTTTGCTAATTCATTAGCCTTGATCTCCGATGCGGGTCACATGGTGACTGATGCTGCCGCTCTCGGTTTGGCGCTCCTAGCACAAATCATTTCTCGTCGTCCCCCTTCACCAAATCATTCTTTTGGTTTTGGGAGGGCAGAAGCACTCGCTGCTTTTGTCAATAGCATTGTGATGCTAGCTTTGGTTGTATGGATTATGTTCGAGGCAGTTAGTCGCTTCTATGATCCCCATAAAGTCGATGGCTTGACTGTGACTGTCGTAGCTAGTATTGGCCTAGTCATGAATATTGTGGTTGCTTGGGTTCTGTCGCGCGATAAGAAAAGTGTTAACACGCGTGCAGCCCTAGTTCATGTGATGGGCGACCTGCTTGGATCAATTGCCGCCCTAATTGCCGGTGTTGTCATTCAGTTGACTGGATGGATGCCAATTGATGCGATTCTTTCTATCTTAGTTTCCCTCTTAATTCTTAAATCAACTATTTCTATTCTCAAGGAGTCTTATCACTTCCTCATGGAGGGGGTGCCATTACATATTGATTATTTAAAGGTTGGCAGAGATCTCAAAAGTGTGCCAGGTGTTTTGGCTGTCCACGATCTTCATGTCTGGGAAATGACCCCTAGCTTTCCAGCATTAATTGGCCATATAGAAATTGCAAGCATGCAAGAGTGGCCCCAAATCATGGCTCATATCAACGTCATGCTTCTGGACAAGCACGGTATTGATCATGTGACTTTGCAGCCAGAGGAGTTTAATGCTGCAGATGAGTATGCAATGCCCGTAAACCACCAAGGCGATACCTTTTATGTGCAATGTATTGCCGGTGATAGCACCCATCGTATGGCTTATCACGCTTGGGGTGATCCCAGTAATCCCAGAGTCTTACTTTGCATTCATGGCCTGACAAGGCGTGGTAGTGACTTTAAGACTCTTGCCGAGTCAATGTGTAATGACTATTACGTTGTTTGTCCAGATGTAGTGGGCAGGGGCGACTCTGACCGCTTAAGTAATCCTATGCAATATGCTGTTCCACAGTACGTTTCTGATATTGCACAACTTGTAAAAACGCTTGGTGTATCACAAGTCGATTGGTTTGGTACTTCAATGGGTGGTTTGATTGGTATGGTTTATGCAGCAATGCCAAACTCCCCAATTCGTAAAATGATGATTAATGATGTCGGTCCGAAAATTGAGCCCGAAGCTATTAAGCGCTTAGGCTCTTATGTAGGCCAACCATTTTCATTTGCTAGCAGAGCTGATGCGCTCGAACGCCTAAATCAAATCTGCGCGTCCTTTGGTGAGCACACTCCTGATGAGTGGGAAACCTATAACGGCCCAATGTTAGTTGAGCGTAATGGTTTATGGATCATGCATTACGATCCGGATATTGCGGTGCCATTTGCCTCTGTCAATCCCATCATGGCCAAAGCAGGCGAGATGGCAATGTGGCACGCCTTTAAGCAAATTCATATTCCGATGTTGATTGTCCGTGGCGCACAATCGGATTTGCTATCCGCAGATACCGTTGCCCAAATGTGCAAAGTGAACCCTTATGCACGCAGTATTGAAATTCCGAATGTGGGTCACGCACCTGCATTTGTAAAAAAAGAACAAATCGCTCTAGCAAAAGAATTTTTCAGCTAAGGCTTAGCTGCTAATGGCAAATGTCTCCACTAAACCAATATTCACTGATGCTTGGTATGGAGAGCCAGCAGAAACTCATGCAGCTGGTGTTTTGCAAATACTCCAAGGCCTCAATTTAGATGAGGCAACGCTAACTGCCGCCAGTAATATTGCTCGTACACACGGTAGAGAAGCACTTACTAAACTGATCGGTGAAGAATCTACCAAGCTCTTGATTGGTTATCGAGGATTGCGTCAAGCTCAAGCAAAGTTGGTGCGTGATGATGGTGGTTTAAATGTTGCAGGACAAGAAGAGATGCTGCGCAAAATGCTCCTTGCCTTCGGCGATGACCTCCGGGTGGTCCTAATCTATTTAGCTTCTCGCCTACAAACGCTGCGCTGGGTTACGCAAGAGAAAATGTCGATGCCTATTTCTTGGGCACAAGAGATTCTGAATATCGATGCTTCATTAGCTAACCGACTGGGTATTTGGCAAATGAAGTGGGAGATGGAAGACTTGGCATTTAGAGCTCAGTCGCCAGATACCTATCGTGACATAGTGAAGATGCTCGATGCTAAAAGAATTGAGCGTCAATCATTCATTAATCGCACTGTTCAACAACTTCAAGAAGAGTTAAAAGCAGCGCATATTACAGGTGAGGTTCTGGGAAGACCAAAACATATCTATAGCATCTGGAAAAAGATGCAAGGCAAGTCACTGGACTTCGCTGATCTATATGATGTTAGAGCATTTCGGGTCTTAGTTGCAGATGTCAAATCTTGCTATGCAGTCTTAGGGATCGTGCATAACATTTGGCAGCCAATACCACGCGAGTTCGATGATTACATTGCCAGACCGAAACCAAATGGCTATCAATCACTGCATACAGTGGTAATGAATGAAGATGGTGCTGCCTTTGAGATTCAGGTGCGCACTCAAGACATGCATCAGCAAGCTGAGTTCGGTTTAGCAGCGCACTGGCGTTATAAGGAGGGTGCTTATGTAGGAATGGCTACACCACCCAAGCACACCAAGATAAATAAGCCTAAAGCATTACATCAAGAGGGCACCCATAGCTCAGAGCTTGCTTATGAAAGGCAAATTGCATGGGCAAGACAATTGATTTCATGGAAGGAAGATGCGTGGGAGCAACTCAAGCATCACGAAATAGATGATCACATCTATGTGCTCACGCCATTAGGTAAGGTGATCTCCCTGGAGAAAGGTTCAACCCCGATTGATTTTGCTTATGCGGTTCATACTAACCTGGGCCATCGTTGCCGTGGCGCTCGCGTAGATGGTGCAATGGTGCCACTAGAGACCGCATTACAAAATGGTCAAACTATTGAGATCATTGCAGTCAAGCATGGTGGTCCTTCACGAGACTGGATTAGTCCAGATAAACACTACTTACGTTCGCACAGAGCACGCTCGAGAGTGCGCGCTTGGTTTAATGCGCTCGATGACGAGGAGACTGGACTTGCAGCAAAGTCCGCAGAGCTAAAGCTTGAAGGAAGCCCAGAAGTAAAAGTTCCCTCACCAGAAATTGTGCTGCGTAATAGCACTCGTAAAACTGGACAAAGTGGTGATGTTTTGGTGGTTGGCGTAGATTCTTTACTGACGCAATTGGCTCGTTGCTGCCGACCCGTTCCTCCGGATGCGATTGCGGGATTTGTGACTCAGGGTAGAGGAGTCTCAATTCATCGACGTTCATGCAAAACCTTCAGGGGGCTTCTTGAGAGAGCTCCTGAGCGCGTTATTCAAACAGCTTGGACTGCTAAGGCCAACTCCAGTGCAGAGAGTGATCAAAAGAGGGTGTTCCCAGCCGATTTGGTAGTGAGCGGTGTAGATCGCCAAGATCTCATGCGTGAGCTCTTTGAGCTGTTAACTCGGCAGGGTGTTCACGTGATTGATCTACGTAAATCAGCTAAAAAAGGCCTAGCGCAGATCCTTTTAACGGTTGAAGTGAAGGACTCTGAAGTATTGCGCCTAGTTCAAAATAGCCTCGAGGAAGTTAAAGGGGTCACCCAAGTGCGTCGCCGGTGATAAACTCTATGGCTGTATAGGCTCGTAGCTCAGCTGGTTAGAGCACCACCTTGACATGGTGGGGGTCGTTGGTTCGAGTCCAAT
>Ga0114959_10000825_pt1 | contig 28904 bp, 38 predicted proteins | sample C_130625_EF_Meta_FD_87317 | JGI IMG/M metagenome (GOLD analysis project Ga0114959, IMG submission 87317) | Freshwater microbial communities from Lake Croche, Canada to study carbon cycling - C_130625_EF_MetaG | ecosystem: Environmental > Aquatic > Freshwater > Lake | place: Lake Croche, Canada... | reverse complement strand
AATGAAGCCATTCTTAGAACCTTGTGGTGCAGGTTCGCCGTCTATCCAGTAACTAATCATCATCGACTACTAAACGCAGTTGAGCTATTAAGGCATCCTGTGTTTCTTGTGTCTGGCGTGGCAGGGTTTGAGCGAATGCCATTATTAGCATTCCAAAGAATCCACCTAGAAGAAATGAAATTGCTCCTAATACAAAAATCATGCGCCTAACTCCGTTTTCTTATTGTTAAAGATAAGTCGCAAGTTGCGCTTTTCTGATTCCGTAAACTCTCCGCCTTGAATCAATGGCACGACTTCACTTAGTTCTACAAGTGACCCGGCATTGCTAATGCGTTCAATCATTTTTTGTGTAGCTGTACTCAATGTCTTAGTTGCCTTTGGTGCAGGCTTTGATTCAACTGGTGCAGGTTGTTCTTTTGCCCATAGATCAAGTCCAACGCCGAATCTCATGGCAGCGTTCCTCAGACTATTGCCGATACACCCCTTCTTCGCATCGAACTTATCTCTGCCCTGTGGTTCTCCGTAGCCGTAACGTGTAACACCACAAACAGTTAGTTTTATCCACAAGCCACCGTTTTCATCGAACTTAGGCAAACCTGATTCATCGAATGCAACAGGCTCCCAACTCCATGCAGGATCAACTTGAAGCAAGCGATCTGTGACCCAAGCATGACTAACGTAATCCAGCTGCAAACCACCAGTAGGTAGTTTCTGAATTTGTTCTTTTGGAAATGGTGCGCGTAACGCATCTTGTTGTTCTTGTTTCATGCTTTGTTCCTGTTCTCTTGTATGTTTTGAATCTTTGTAACAAGTGTGTAGAAATCTTGTCTGGTCATCTTGCTTGTGTTAAATGGTTTATCAAGTAGGGCAGACATAAACTCAACCTGATGTGCCGGGTGCGTGATTCCTATGTACTCGAGCATCTTGCGAATCTTGTGTTTGTCATCTAGCGATGCGCGTTCCATGCCGAAAGGTACGAATCCCATTAGTTACCACCTAACGCAAACCAAGTTCCAACAAAGAAAATCCAGATAGCTGCAATTGTGGCGAATGCAATTATTGATTCACCAATAAATTTTGCTCGTGGTGTCCAGTTCCAGTTACGCATTATGCAGTCACCACATAATAAAGACCGTAGTGAAATTCAACGGTTGCGTTATGACCGTAGCTGTTGAGCATCAGCATAAACTTAAATGCGTTTGCTTCTCTTTTGTATGCTTTCCATACTGTTGTATTCATTGCTTTGTTCTCTCTGTCCTAGAACCTTGCGGTTCGCTTATGTGTTATACATTACGGCATAAGGCAGACTTTGTATGCCATTTAAGATAACAATTTTGTAACGTGTCACTCGTACATCTGTTCTAATTTAGGTAGGCAAAAACCCTTAGAAATGAACGCTTTTCTAGACGTTCCTTTGGAACCTTGCCAGACTTGCGAAGTTTCTCACGCTCGATTGGATCCAATCCGCCCCACATCCCATGTTTTTCTTCTAGCCCGATCTCTAGGCAGAATCCAACCACCGGGCAGATTTCGCATAAGCGTTTGGCTATGACGTACAGGTGCGGTTCTTCATCTGGTGGGAAGCAGGTATCGGGGTGCGCATCTCTACAGGCTGCGGAATACATCCACGAATCTGGCGCGGTGCAGATCAGACACATACCTGAATCCAGCCACGCTTCGTGATCGCAGTCTTTGAGCATTAAACCATTATGGTCGCTTGAGTCCTAGTTCCACTAATTTGGCTCGCACATCATCTGGCATACCTTGCGACTTAGGACTTGAGCCAATAGCTCGCACGTTATCTATTTCGTGCTGTCGTGATCTATGGCTATTCCACATTGCGTTTAGGTGTGCCGGCATAAGTGAATCAGTTGAGTTCTTGTAGTGCTTGCCAATTGCATCACGCGCAAACTCAAAGTCCATGCTTTCGCTTAGTGCTAACGACCAACCTTCAACCTTTGCCCGGAATCCTGCTTCATCAGCTGCACCAAGTCGGGCATCTATCGCGCTTGCAATTGCTAAGACTTTTCCTACATCTGCTTTGTTCATTGTTCTAGTTCCTTTGTATCGTTCTCTAGGTTCTTTAACCAGTCCATCGTCTTAGTGAACTTGCTTTGTTTCGTGTTGCGTTGTGCTGCCAATCGCAGTTGATCGTATTGCTTACGCAGTTTGCCGGGACTCATAATGTTGCCACGCCAAAAGTCATCGGCCTGACACCACTCAATCGCTTTAGTGATCTGTTCCCAAGTGCGTTCGTCAATCCTGTTAAGTCGTTCCATGTCACTTAGCCATCTGTCATTTACGACTGGTCGCTTAGAACCGTTTGCATGAATCAGGTCTGCTAACAGATTGCAGGCCGCGTGAATCTCGTCACCGTAGGTGCGAGATAGTTCATTGGTTCTAAGTTCTATATGGTTATTAGTTTGTTCACCACTGGTGGGTATAGGGGTATCCCCACTGGTGGGTATAGGTCTACCCACTGGTGAACATAGGTACTTGCAATTTTCAACACTAGAAGTATGAACGTGATACAGGTTTGAAGTCCAATCCCCGTCTTTATTCTTACGGTTAATCTGGCAGACCGCGCCCATCTCAATGAGTTCTTTCTTTGCCCGATCCATCGTGTTAGCTGACGTTCCTAACTGCTCTGCTAGTTTCTTGCGCGACCAGTAACTTGTGCCGCGCTTATTGTCACCGTTCTTGCGTAGAACTAAATAGAGTTTTATAGCAGTAGCTGAAACGTCTGACTCGAATACCCAATTTGGAATCTGTTGAAACGGTAAAGATTCAACGTGAATCTCTACGTTATCCATTACAGATTCTCTTGCAGTTCAACCTTTGACCACTTCAGGCGCAAAGCATCAACAACTGCTTGTCGTTCTAGTTCCGGCAGGTTAGCAATTTCATCAAGGCTAACTTCTACCATTTCAGAACCACATAGAAATTCTAGAACCGCAACCATTACAAGTTGGTGTTCGTCAAATTCTGGTTGGTCTATATTGTCTACTATTTCCCAGACCTTTGCCCAATCAACCGGGGTAACCGCATCGTGATTTGCAAATAGTTTGTTACCTGCCATCCAAGTTGTCTGGACTAGCTGCTCGCTTGGTGTTCTCATTGCTTTGCTCCTGTCATGAGTTCTATTGCTGATCTGATTACTTGACTTATATTGGCATTATGTTGGTGCGCCCATTGCTTAACTGCAAGCATCTGCTCATTGTTAAGTCTTAGCGCGATCATGTTGTCTTTATTTTCTTTTTCGTCAGCCATTAAATGACCTTTCCTAGTTGTTGTCCGATTGACTCAATTACGTTTACTGTTACCGCGTTGCCCATCTGCCGGTATCGCTGCGAGTCTGATTGCGATTCAGTCCAGCCATCAGGGAATCCCTGTAAGCGTTCACATTCCATTGGCGTTAGTCGGCGTACCTGTAATGGTTCAGCTATAAAAGTTTGCGCGTGATGCGACTGAACGCTCGGTTGTAATGCTTGCAATGCTCTAGCCTGTTCTATTTCTGTTGCGCTGAAATTGTTTGCAGTTGCATCTTCACGAATTGAGTAAGCGATAGCAGGTACATTTCTGCCACCAGTTCCCCAACGCTGAATAACTGTCTGCATAGTTTCTTCATCTGTCACGCGCACGTCACCTACTCTTGTTCCGTCAATAATCAACACCGTTGCCCTACTTTCTCCACCATTATCAAAAGCATTTAGGGTAGTACATACCCCCCCGCTTCCATGTTTCGTCATCGTGTTCGTTTTGCGCTCTACGAGCTTTAACAAACCACAATTTTGTTATCCCCGACATACTGATTGCTTATCCCTTTTGAGTCACTAGCGCATAAAGTTCCAACAATTTCTGAACCTAAGACTGGACTAGCAGTGAGTCGCTCCCCCCCCCCTAGATCTCCGCCACTTGCCGTAATCGTTCCTACGCCTTGTTTGTATTGTCCAAAGCTTGACTGGCCGTAGATTCCAATGCTTGCTGAAGAGATTCTGGAAGTGTCTTGCCCCGTTTGTTGGCTCGTCTTAAAATCCCCTGCGCGGCTTTGGCAGACAGAAAGTATTTGTCGGAAGGGTTCTGTTCCAACACTTGCGACAATAAAGACTCTTCTGCGCCGTTGGGGAACTCCGAAGAATTGCGAATCAAGCACACGCCATTCGATGTTGCTATACCCTGACTCGGCCAATGCAGAGAGGACTGCTCCGAAGTCGCGACCTTGATTGCTTGAAAGAAGTCCCGGCACGTTTTCCAAGAGGATAGTTTCTGCTTTGGTATGCGTTGCGAAACGCAAAGCATCGTAGAAAAGTCCACTTCGTTTGCCAGATAAGCCAGCCCGCTTTCCTGCAACAGAGAGGTCTTGGCAGGGGAATCCGCCACAAACAAGGTCAATGTTTCCTGTGAGTCCAATTTCATCAGCCCAATCTATTGCTGTTGTAACGTCATTGTGTTTTGGTACGTTAGGAAACTGCAACTCAAGCACAGACCTAGCGTGTTTATCTATTTCAACTTGCCCAACGCAGGTGTGACCTGAGCGTTCTAAGCCCAGATCAAACCCACCTACGCCAGCGAATAAGGAAACAAATCGCATTCACTAATCCTTAATGATTATTGCTTCTTCTAAAGTTTTCTTAAGAGCTTCTAGGTCTGCTTCAGTTAAGTTCCACATTGCTTTGTCCTTTGATCAGGCAGGATTGTCCTGCGTTAAGTTATACACTAAAGGCTTGTATCACACTTGTAAAGCAATAGATGAGATACTGCGTGTCTAAAGGGTTTTTGGGCAAAGTAAACGCCACCCGACAAAGCATAAGCGAGTGGCGTTTACGTTATTAGGGATTACCTAAAGCTGCGCAAGCCCATTAAGCCTAGCGCGAAGGTGCGCCAAATACACAATTGCATCGTCTAGTTCTTCGAGCGTTTCTTTCAATACCTGACCACCAGATTTTGTTTCAATTGATTGTTCGTTACCACGCGAATACTGTTGGTCACCTGTTCCAACAATTCGTGAACGCAATGATTCAACGCAGGCCGTAACTTGGTCAGCTAGTTCCTCACTTGTCAATTTCCATCACCTCGTAACACTTGCGACATTCAACAACTGAATAACTTGCAAACTGTAATTCGATCCATTCATGCTTACAAGATTTTGAGGTCATCCCATTTCCCTTCGCCTACTGTTAGTGTGAGCATTCCTGCCGGTGCTGCTGCGCCAGTTGAATTCTCGAACCAAGTTGAACCGCCATCAAGAGCAGGTGCTTGTAACCAAGTCTTTCGCCCTGACTGCTCCACGCGCAAGTGATGATAATGACCAGTCAATAATAAAGTTGCTTCCCCAATGTCTTGTTGTCCATGCGCCATGTTCTTCCACCAGTCCACAACCTTGCCCCTGCATTGATGACCATGCGCTAGACCAACAACTGTTCCAGCCATCTCCAGAGTTACGGTCAATGTGTCGTATTTAGGAAACACAAAACTAACGTGCTTGTAATCGGGATGATCTGCCAGCGCATCGGCAATGGCTGAAGCTGCATCTAACGCAAACGAATCTGTGTAGGTAGTTGCCATTGAATTACCAACGCGAACGGCTTCATCGTGGTTACCGGGAACGCATGGAACAATCACGCGGTCAGCTAGTGGCGCGAATGTCTTAACCATGTGTAAGAGCAACCTACGATAGACACGAATTTGGGAAGTTAAATCTAGGTCTGTTCGCCAGATGTGCTTCCCGCCTTGTGAATTCATGCCTTCAATGCAGTCACCCAACTGCGGTAAGTAGATCGTTCCAATGTCGCGGCCTGCCTTGCGTAATTCTTTGAGTCTGGAAACGGCTAAATCGGTCTTATGTAATACGTTCTTAATAATGCCTTGAGAACCCTCACCGTCAATCTTTCCAACTTGTGTGTCACTAAGTACCACAACATAGGCTAACGAGCCTGTACGGGCTTCTACGGGCTTCCTAGCGGTATTGCTAGGCTTCCACTTCCCTACAATCTCAAGTAGATCATCTATGGGAACGTGATGTGCGCCTTTTGTGGGTACAAAGTTTGCTCTGAATGACTCAAGCCATTCGCCATCCCAGCGTTGCCACTTGGAACGCCTAAGACCTGTTATACGCCACTTGGCAGGGTCAAGTTCAAACTCTGCTAGAAGTTGCGCGTGGTCAGGTTCATCCCCTGCCGGGCGCGGTACTGATCGCAGAACGCCACCAGTTGAGTCGTACTCAATGCCGGGTTCAAACCCTGCTGGAATGGATTTGGCTACGCGCTTTCTTTGTTCGTCATCGCCTAGCTTTGAGAGATCATCTGTAAGGCTCATGGGCATTTACATCCTTCCGCATTTGTGTTGCGGTTGCGGTGTCGGTTTATTGTTTGTCGGCTTATCTTGTAGCCGTTTTTGTTTAGAATCATTGCTAGATTTGTTGGACTTGAATCAGGATCATCTAGTGCTTTGTTTAGTGCTTTGGCTTCTTGCGTATTAAGGGTCTTGATTATTTCAGCAATGCTGCAATTAACTTTCTTATGTCTTACGTTTTCTAGATCGTCAAGTAAGGCCATTGTGACCACCTTTCGTCTAGATAAGTCTAGGGCGCAAGTCTGTCAGGATGATGTTTTTTGGTGCGTGTCGCAGGCTTTGTAACCAGTTCTTCTATGGAATTTAGGCGATAGTCAAGATCGCTGATACGGGTTTCAATGCGGTTCACCGTCTGCGCTACATCTGCAAGGCTTCGACCACCATTAGCAGCTGGATGGATTGGATAGGTTGCCTGATCAATATAAAGTTTGATCGGCTTTAGGATTGCCCATTTGATAAACATTCCGACAAGTAACGCGATTGCGCTAATTGCTCCAGCATACTGACCCAGTTGCAAGATTCCCATGACTTACTTTGCAAGAATTGCGGCAGGGTTTAGACCGCCACCTTTAACCCAATGAGATGCGGCTTGAAGTTCCATGTGAAGATGCGCTCCAGTTACGTTTCCTTCTGCTCCAACGTGTGCAATTACTTGACCAGTTTTAACTTTGTCCCCAACTTTGACTAGGTATTCTGAGCAATGAGCAAACAACAAATATCCTTCAGCTACTTTTAACAGAACTGAATGCTGACCGAATGACTTACCCCAAACTTGACCAACGGCTACGACTGTTCCGGCACAAGGCGCGAAAACATTAGTTCCAACTGGTGCGGCAAAGTCCACGCCTTCGTGTCTTTTGCTTGACCATCGACTTCCCTTAACTCCAAATGGTGTCGAAAGTGGATGACCTTTAATTGGCAATGCCATGATTATTCCTTATTTCCAAAACGATCATCTGCCGGGTTCAAAGCTGACACCAAAACGGGCAACGAAGAAACCAACGCAATGGCAAGAGCAGGATGAATATTAAGAGTATTGACATTAAGAATAAGCCAACCCAAAATGCCTGCAATAAACACACGCAGAAATGATGCAATGGGACTTTTGGCAAACCAGAGTTGTAGTTGTTCCATAAGAACAGTTTACAGGGCAGATATTTCTGCTTGTGTTAGACCTAATGCCTTTAGTTTTGCAAGTGCAGATGTACGCGCAGTTGCTTTGGCATCTGCTTGTGCTTGGCGTAATTCAAACTCTGCTTTCATTGTTTCGTGATTAGCCATTTCAGAATCAGTAAATGGTCGCTCAGTTACTTCGCCAGTTGCGACATCAACAATATAAGCGTTCAAAGTTTCAGACATTATGCGTTCCTGTATCCATAGATTTTTAGAGTTCCGGTGCAGTTACCTGCAAAATTGAAACGAATGCCAAATGCTGCAACTGAAACTTTGTAAACACTTGCATGATTTGTAGCATTTATATCGGTTGCACTTTGGGAAATGGTCAAACCAGTTAATACAGTTGGTTGTGCGATTGGTGCGTTTAATATATCACCAACCCATGAAGCTGTATTTTGATTTGTATATCCAACTATTGCAGATGTTCCACTTGCAGATGATCCCAAACTGGTTGGAGTTGTAGCCGCAGTTGCTGAAAATCCAGTGTTAATATATCCATAACTTGCAGCATTCAAATCTGCTGGCGCTGATGTTCTCAATGTTGCAGTTATAGTTCCCGGAGTTACTACCGATGTTGTTGTTAAAATTATCCGATAGTTATCGTATGCAGTTGTAAATACGTTATCTACTTGTATCGATGATGCTGTTGTAAATGTCGAAGCATTAAGCAAAGTCAATCCACATAGATTTTGATACGCAGCACCTGTATAAGTTTCAAGTTGTGGCGGGGTAGTTCCAACATAAGTAGTCATGCCTGTTGTTGGTGTAGCAATAGCTGATGAACGTGCAGCAGTTCCTGCAAAGACCATGTTGGTCTGATCCATTAAATAGTTTTGAACATCACTTGCCGTAAGCACATCACCAGCGGTGAATACTTTTCTACCTAAGCCTGCCATTGTTTTACTCCTGTGTTGTTTCTAAGTTTAGTTGCTTATGCGGATTCGTAGGTTAAACCAAAATAGAGAATGTCACTTGTATTGAAAGTGGCTGGTGTTGTTCCAGACAAGTCATTGTAAATACCATAAATACCATTAGCAACTAATGTTTTAAATCTAACTGTTGTAGCAGATTGTGCAATTATTGGTATTGGATAAAAGTTTGATGCAATTGAGCAATAGGCATTGGAATTTAATTGTAAAGCAGTATTTGCAGCAGCAATAGGAAGTGATACATCACAACCAGAACCTTTTGTTGTTGAACTTCCAATAATAAAATAAGCGTTTACATGAACTGTTTTTCCAATTTGTACATAACGAGCAGTCCAAGTTCCATTACCATTTGCCCAACCATATGAAAGTGTTGGGGTGTAAGTTTGCCAAGCATTTACAGCAGGAACTAGAACGGTTTCAATGGCTTCGATAGCATCATTAGCGTTTGCGTGTTGCAAAGAATGGCTAGGACTATTTAGAGAATCATTAGAAATGGGGTTGGTTAAAGCATCAACGCTAGTTGGAAAGTTAGTTGCCATCAAGAATCCTTAGTATGCAAGAACGTAGCCAAATTGCTCTGACCCATCGTAGTTTATCAGGGCTGCATCGTAAGCGGTAGTAGCTGAATCGTAGATAGGCAATGCGCCACCCAAGCGACCATAAATAGTGTTGTCTAGAATTAACGGGAATGACGATACCGAACCTAGTTCAAAGGTTAATTCATGTCTGTCAATGCCTATGTTGTTCTTGATACCGGTGACAATTGCGTACTGATTTATGGCTGTACCGATTTTGTTAGGCGTAAAGATTACGTTTACAACATCAGCAATTTCAATGTTTAGAAGATTATCTACCTGTGCCGGTGTCTTGTTATGAAGAACAACTGTTATCTCGTTAATGCGTAGTTCAGGTTCGTCATACAAACCGACTAAGTAACTGGCAAGGCTTAAGGCTTCAGCATCGCTAGTTAATAGAACCCCATCAATAGAATAAGCAGACACACCATACTTCTCCTGTGATGCTAATGAGTCAGCAACTTGTGGCGTTCCACCTGCTCTAGTAATTGTCACGCGGTTATAGAGGTTTTCTGAACCATAAACAACACCAATGTTTGTGTAAGGAACTGCGTTAGCCGTAGCATCGTCAGCAAAAGTAACTGTTGTTGTTAGCGGTGGAATTGTTAAACGATTCTTAAAGGTAACTGCACCAGAACGGTCAATGAAGAACTGTCCATTCTCTGTTGTTTCTACAAGTTGTAGATACTGTAAAGCATTGGCATTCTCTGGAACTACATCAGCCTGCAAAGTTGTAAGACCAGTTTGAATAGAACGATTAGCGATAGGCCATGCCACTTCTGGGCGATTAAGAATGGCAGTTACACGATCAGAACTAAGTTGGCTTGTGGCTGTAAACGAATCTAGTTCAGCTGCGGATAAACGTAAGAAACCATCAACAGCAGAAACGCTTGCATAAGACTTGCCTGAAATGTCATAGGTCAAATCCCAGTCATCTATGAACCCGGTGAACACACGGTCACCATTTGTTTCAATTGCTATCGGCTTGCGTGGAAGAATCTGCGAATAATAAATGCTTGAAGCATTAAATGGGTCAAAGATACGAGAGTCATTGTGCAGGGTTACTGATGCGTGTCCTGCTGTATATCTGTCCAGTTCACGCGACTTGCCACGATCAACGGTAACAGAAGCAACATACTGAGTAACATCAGTAAGCACATCGCCACCAAGCACATAAGTCGAATTAAGTTTGCCCTTAGTCGTGTCATTAAGAGTAAACAAGTTGCCACCAGAAGCAGCCAAGTCAAAGCCAATGTAGACCTTAGTTGTTGGAACTGGCACTACGCGCTCGCAAAGACTGGGCCACTCACGCGCTCGTAACGCTTAATAATGTCTACGATCTCACGACCTATTTGATTACCATCTGCGCCCATACCTGCATTAACAGTTAGGTTAATTGTGTTGCCCATTCCAGCGTTGCGACCATTCAAAGGAACAACGGCTTCAGGCCCGGCTTCACCAATCAAAGCTAGAGTTGGCTTTGTAACAATTCCACCAGCAGCCATTGCAGGAACTGGAACACCTAGCGAAGTAGCCAAGTTAGTAATGACTTGACGTTCTGCCGGTGAGATCGCCGCTCCCATAGTGGAAGTTGGCTTTTTATATTGTGCGAGTTTTGCAGCGACTTTGGCAATCGCACCAGAATTTATTATTTGATTATCAGCACCAATTGAAAAACCACTAGAAGCAATTGCAGCTTTGACACCATCAACTAATGCTTGACCTGCGGTCACACCTGCTTGATAAAATTGTGCAGCAGCTGATTCACCAACCGCATCTGCTACTGATTGAGTTGCACTAACTAAGTCATTGACTTGAGTAACAACTGTTGCACCACCTGCAATAATCTCATCTGCAATCTTCGTTCCAACATCTGCACCTGCTGCTAATACCTGACCAATTGCAGATTCAGATAATCCCATCGAAAGTAACTGTTGAACTTTAGAACCAAAGTTGGCAGCCTTAGCCGCTTGAGCAATCAAATTTTCTACGAATGATCCAGTTTCAGCAGTAGCAGCAGCACCAAAATCTATAATTCCAGTTATTACATTCTTAACACCATCTTTGAAATTGGCATAACTTTCTTTTGCCTTAGCGAGAATGTCATTATTGTTTGCTAATTCAGTTGTTAATTTTGCCATTTCTTTTTGTGCAAGTTTGCCAGCTCTGCTCAAATCAAAAACGGCAGCAACTACCTTCACAGTCTTTTCTGCAGTCTTAGTTAGTGCATTATTGCTAATCTGAGAAGCTAACTTGGCAGCAGCAGCAGCATCTCTTTGAGCCTTGAGATCATAGTTAATTTTTGTGCGTGGCTCAAGTCTTTTATTTTCTAAAGTATCGCTTGCGTGTCTAGCAGCAAAACTAATGTCATCCATTTTAATTACGACTTTATTAGCCGCATCTTCCATCGCTTGAAATCTATTAGTCGCAGTTTTAGACATAATTACAATGTCAGAAGTAGTATTTTGAGATTCAATTCTCATCTCGATTAACTTGCCAACTACAAGTCCAAGACCTATAACTAGCAGACCAATACCAGAACTTGCCAATGAAGTTTTAATTGCAACGCCTAAAATCTTAAAGCCCTCAGCACCATACAAGGCAGCAATTCTCATTGTGGTTAAGGCTCCGGTTACGGCAGCAATTAGTGGTGGCGCAATAGTGAAGGCAACTAATGCAATCTTTATTCCAATAAATGCAAAAGCAACTTCTTTTGCGAGCTTTGCAACTCCACTTAAACCAGACAATGTGTTGGCAATTTCAATTACTAATTGTTTAAATCCACCATTAGCAACACGCTCTATTGCTGGAACTACAATGTTCAAAAAGTAATCAACTAGATTGGTCAAAATTGGAATTAACTTTGCACCAATAGTTTCTTGTGCTTCTTGTAAACGCTGTTTCAAAATTTCTAACTTGCCTTGAAATGTTCCAGCAGCAACGGCAGCCTGACCGCCAAATAATGTGTTTAAGTATTCTTGAACCTTTGCAAAGTCTTTAGTTTTCTTAATATTGTCAGGAATGACAATGCCCAAACGCTGTAATGCGGTGAACTGTCCACCCTGTGCCTTTGCTAATGCTATTGAAATGCTTTCTAAATCGCGCCCGGTTCCTGCGCTTACATCAAGTCCAAGTTTGAGTAATTCTTGTGCCTTTGTAACATCACCAGTTGCACGAACTAATGTTTCCAATGCCGGGCGAAGTTGAGTATCAGCTACACCAGTTGCAAATTGTTGAGCGGTAATAAATTTTTCTACTGCAGCAGTTTGTGCATCGGTAGCACCTGTTACATTCTGTAAAGTCTTAGCAAGTTTTAGTTGCGCTTTCTGATCTTCCGCAGCAGCTTTGACTGAATCAAATCCAAACTTTCCAACTGCAACACCTAATGCACCAAAAGCAATAGAAGCAGTTTTAGCAGTTCCGCTTAGACCCTTAAATGCGCGTTGAGCCTTATTGACTCCATCGGGATTAAAGGTAGAAAGAATAGGAACGATAATAGCCATGAAGCAACCTATCCTTTAAGTTTTCGATTGTATTCTTGTTGCAGTTTCTTAATTGTACCGCGCACAACATCTTGAACTAAAGGTATTTCTCTTAATGCAGCTGGATAGACATAACGTGAAGCCTGACCCGATGAATTAAGTTTGCGAATCATTGCCTGCCCAGCGCGTGTTTTGCCTTTACGTTTGCGACCTGCAATGTCTGCAATTTGAAATGCGGCTGAACCTTGTGAATTCTTACCTTGTGAGCCGGCAACAATAGAAACTAATGAAGTTGCTTTGCGTTCTGCCTTTTTACTGAAGTTAGTTTTAACTGTTACCTTAACCCCGGCAGGTTTCCATGCAGTTCTGCCATTGTGAACCATGCCGCGCAATGGTGATTCAGTTGGAATGTTTCTTTTAACTGCATCAGCTACTGGTCTTGCGCCTGTTCGTAAATCCTTACGGGCATCATTGACTAATTTCTTATCTATCGTTTTAAGAGTACTGACAACTTCAGCGATACCCGTAATCTTTAGATCAAGCATTATGTCCCCTGACTATTGCGCCAGCGCAGATACATTCCCAACGTATAAAGCATACGTTCAGATTCTTGCATTAAAACTGATGGAGCAATACCAGTTTCAACTGCAAGATAAGCCAAATACCAATGTTGGGATGAGTCACCCAACCCGATTATTTTGGGTCTTGTTCACTCGCTTCAATTGTTTCAACGTCATCGCACCATTCTTCAAAACTTTTTTTAGTCTTGCCGAATCGATGTAGCCAATGCCACGCCAACCAAAGTAGGTCAGTTATGCGAAAGTCTGATTCAAGTGAAGCAACCGACTTTGTGAACTTGTCCTCGAAAGCAACAAGGTCACGAGCAGTAGCAGAAACTTCTTCTACTGTTTCGTCATTAAAAGTTACGCGCAGGTTTACTTTCATTGGTTAGACCGTACCGCGTGTAACAGTTCCGCTTGTTGGCCATGTAATACTGAACGTGGCCAAATCCCCAACAGATGAAGCGTGTGGACTGTAAGAGTTCACTAGGCATACTGCGGTGTAACTTGGGTTAGTTGCAGATACTGTTGCAGAAGTTGGTGTAATTACAACGGTTGCCAAAGTATTGAACAATGGGAAAATCGTTGCATCTACGGCTGAAGCTGCAAAATCCTGCATGAACTGAAGTGTCAATGAACCAGTTTTTAGTCCACCAATGCGCTCGCGGAAAGTTCCACCGAATGCGGTTGTTTCTAAATCATCGGATGATAAAGCCAATTCAACTTGATTAAGTGAAGTCGAAAGGTTTGTGCCGTTAATGGTCACCTTGTAATCGGTAGCTGCGAATTTCGCCATGCTGTTTTGCTCCTAGTCTGCGTAGCAGAGAACTACGAACTCTGCCGATAAATAGTTTACCTCACCAACAATTAGTTCCCCATAGTTACGCATATCCGTAACTCGTAGATCGAACGCCTTGCCAGCAAGAGTCTTATCTGATTCTATCGCTAGTTTAATACTATTAGCCCCGGTGCTTGAGCAGTAAGAATCTAACGTGCTTTGTCCTGATCGTTCTGAAACCTTGCCAACAATTACTTGAACCGCAAAAGTATAAGTCTGCATTCCTCTATGAAAGGTTTCGTCATAGTTAAGTGAAATGGGAAAGACAATCGCAACTGGTGGGTTGATGTTATCCGGCTGATAATCGGAAACTCTAAGACCATTGATAGTTGCAAGATTTGTTTTGATTCCTGCGCGTAGCTCTGTGATCGAAGCCATTAGACCAAATTACGCATTCTGCGATATGGCGCAACAAGCTGCTCAACATCTGGATCAAGATAGCGACTAACACGCATTGCACCCATGTCACCAAATCCAGCTATGCCCAATGGACTATCCAAACGCTTAAAAATTCTGCTTGCCTGAATTATGCAGGCTTGAGTTATTGAAGTTGGAACGGCAGGCCAACCAAAGACTCCAGTTACTTTAACTAAAGCATCCCCACCTTGAATTGGAAACAGATAGTTTTGAACCGCCCGTATGCGTGTGTATGGCACAACTAATCCATCTACTACACCATTGGTTGGTTCTAGCTGATAATCACCAACTGCCCATGTAACGTCAAAGTTTCTTTGTGCATTAGATGAACTTTGAAGCGTTAATGCAGTTCCAGAAAGATCATCTATCTCACAAACAAAAGATTCATCTGCGGTGAAGTAACGTGTAGCAGTTCCCGATGAATAGAAATATCGCCCAGCATGACCATCAATAGCGCGAGAAGCAGATTCAACTGCCATCTCTAATAACGAATCATCTACGCTATCTTGAATGCGAGCTGCTGCCTTGATTTGTGCAAGTGTGCAATAGCCATTTGTGATTGCCAAAGTAACTCCTAAGTCGTATTTATTCTACCAACTCAAAACTTAGATAAGTTTTCTAAAGTCCTAATTCTGCTCTTACTTGTTGGATATGTGCCTTACCAATCGAATCATGGTCTGATGGTCTGCCTATTCCACTCATTGTTACCCTGCCGTATCCAATGTCATAAATACAACGAACGGTTGTCGCGTGAAAGGGTTTCGCTCCAGCTGCTACACAACGAATGTAAAGTTCCCAGTCATCAAATATTGCGCCTTTAGTATGTCCACCAGTTCGTTCAAATAACTCTCGCTTGATTGGTGCAGAACCGGGGCAGGTCATTTGGCTAGGTATCAATTCAGGAATCCATCGACCTTCCATAATTGAACCATCATGCTTCAGTTGTAACTTGTCAATGTAGATATCGCATCCTTTTGCATCGGCTTGATCTAGTTCATCGAATGCGCCCGGTAGATAGCAGTCATCAACACCAATAAGCGAGAACCAATCGGCAGTTTGTTCTGTTTGGATTCTAAGCATGAAGTCTGCAAACTCGCCTTCCATCTCGATAATCTTGGTTATGTTTTTATACTTTTGTGGAATCGCTGAATGCACTAATTCTTTATTTTGTGCATCGTGCGCAAGCACTATTGAATCTGGTTGCCTAAGAAGTGATTGAACACCTGTCCAATAGGTAGGCAAAAACTCACTATAAGTTGTGCCAAATAAACAAACACCTAAACCAAGTGTTAATGAATCACTTTTCATTGTTGCACCAATCGCCAAAAGGTATCCCCTGCATTATCGATCATGTGTCTTAAGTGATCCGCATCTGCCCAATCTTCAACGCTGGTAATTCCTACATTCTCATTTGTGTGAATCCTGCAACCAGAAAGAACAGCTTCCATAACTGCGCGACATTCTGATTCAAATGCTAAAGGTAAATGAACAAACCATTCTGATCTAGCCATTGCATCTAATACTTCATCACGTGATACGTTACTAAGTGCTTTGAATTTGTAACCTGCCTGCGATGCCCAAATCTCTGCTTTTAGTTTTCCTTTTAGTGGATGACTACGCGCTGCCCATAATGCAAACGGTTGTTTGTCCAAATGGTCATAACATTTAGAAGTGTCAAAGTAGCTTAGAACCTGCGCCGTCTTGCGTGGCTTTGCCCAAGATAATTCTCTGCGCATATGTGCCGGGGTATGGGTTACGAATAAGCGACTGCCTGCGATCAAGGCCAACAATCCTGCGCGTGGGGTTTGTAGGTGATGCACGAACACGAATGGGTCATACTGACTCAGGCGGTTCAGCTGCTGTTCTGTGAACAAGTCTGTACCTGTTACAACTATCGAATCGAATTGGTCTAGGTCATACACATCGAAGGTATATGGCGTGACTATCTGAATGTTAAAGTCCAAAGGTGCTTGCAAGCGGTATTCGTAATCTGACATTTCTGCCCCACCTGCGAACTGCCCTGTGAATAGTCCTGAAACGCTCTCAGACGAACGTAGAGCCACGTTAGGGTCATTCTCTATGTGATGTGTATACCAACCTATTTTCATGCTGTAGGGCGTTCTGTGCCTTTTGCACCAATTACTTCTAAAGCAGGTTTCCAATGTTTGTTGAAAACGTAATCTGCGTTATAGCCACTTGCAAACTCGATTGCCTTTTCTGATCTACCGCGCCCACGTTGGTAAGCCTGTTCTAGTGCATCGACAATTCCGGGAACGCTAGGCATATGAAACCAAGCAGATTGTGGTGCATCCCATAAAGGCTGACCATCAACTAACCAACCATCACCAACGAGTTCCGTTGAAGCTGCAAAGTCAGAAACGATTACGGGAGTTCCACAAGCCTGCGCTTCAACTGTTGGAACTCCAAAGCCTTCGCCGTAGCTAGTGGCAAGTAAAACATCCATAGCGGTATAAAGCGTTGCCAAAGTAGGTTGATCTATTCCTGTTCTAAGTAGATAAGGATCAACAAATGAATACTGGTGTTCTTTGATTCCACAAGATAAAATAAGTTCTTGAAGTTTGATTCCGCCTAATGAACCACTTGCGTCTGTATGTAGGTATAGAACAACGTCATCGTGCATCTGCGCGAACATACTAAACGCCAGAATGTTTTCACCAAATGCTTTGCGATTAGGTGATACACCTTTGTTAGCCGCATTCATTCCAACAATAAATACATCGTCACTAGCACCAATAAAATCTCTGCCAGTTGTTCCCTTGTGTCGCTTCATTGGCTTAAATGCTGAATCAACTGCATGAGGAATATATAACGCTTCGATACCTACGTTTTCTAACATGGCCTGCCCGTACTGGCTCATTGCAATTGGGGTAACAAAATCCTGTCTGCACCATGCTGCAACTTGTGGTGGTGCTGGAATGTGATCAACTGGAACCCAACTAGCAACATTCCAATCTGACCAACGATTACCCTTTAGAACCCATGCATCGTAAAGAGTAAATAGAATGTGATTTTGTTTTGGGTTTCGTTGCGCCCAATCAAACATATGAGCAGGAATCACATCATTGGAATACATATCTGCACCGCGTTGATAAATTGGGATGCCGTTCCATTCGCTATTGCTACCTTCAAGTCCATAGTTATTGAAGATTGCTACGTTGTGATTCATTGCTTTCATACGGCTAGTAACTTGAGCAGTTGCAACTCCGTAGCCTGTGTTCGCCCAAGGCGCGTTAGACACCCAACCAATACATAAAGAATCCTGCACAGATAATCCTTTGTTCGCAGTTAGTAGAAACTTATCTTAAAACCTGCCCAAACAAAAGCAGAACCCCACCAAGCCTGCGCTCCCGGTGGGGTTCTACGTTTAGTGTTTCCTGATTAGGAAGCGGCACCTACAAAGTACTTAACGTGTGAAGTTTGTGGCAAGTTGCCATCAACACGGAAAGTAGCTCTGAATGTGATTAGGTCATTCTGGAATGCGTAATCATCTGAACGATCCAAACGAATGCCACCAACAGAACGAACGTAGTAGCTAGGTAGGTGTCCGAAGATAACCGACTTTGCACTTGTTGCTGCGTTAGCCATTGCTGGGTTTTCGTAGATTGGGTAACCAAGAAGCAAGTCACGAGCTTCAGCGGTTAGTGATGGTGAGAATAGGTAGTTGCCTACGCTGTCCTTCAGTTTACGAACGCGACCAATAGTCTGTCCGTTCATCTGCCAACCAGTTCCCGGCATTGTGCGACCTGCAACATCTACAGAGTAAACCAAGTCAATTAGGTTATCTGCGGTGAATACGCCTGCTACACCAGTTCCGCCTGTGATACCTGAACCTGCTGCGGTTACGATACCTGTTGGCTGTACTGTTCCAGTTCCAGTTGTTAGTGCTGTATTTACTGCATAGCCAAGTGAGTTTCCAACCTGTGTTGCAAGGAATCCTAAGATGTCCACGCCTGAATCGGATACCATTTCACGGCTGATCTGGGTTAGGAATGAATACTTGTAAGCATTCAATGTGATGAAGCTGTTAAAGGTCATGTCGGATTCTCCGATTGCATTTCCTTCACTAGTTACAGTTCCAGTGGAGCGAGTTGCAAGAGATGGAATCTGCAAATTTTCGCCACCGGCGGTGTTGATTGTGGTTGATGTTTCCAACATTGGGCCTACATAACGGGCTAGATCAATAACTTGATTGTAGAAAGATGTTGGTACTGGTGCTCCAGTTGATGACTTAAGAATGTCGCGCTTCTCAAATGAAAGCGAACGAACATCACCAAGAGCAAGCGAACGAATCATTTCTGCTTCATCGGTGCTGCGGGCTTCAGTCTTTGCCTGTGCTTCGAAACCTTCCATTGCTTCAGCTGCGCGAGTTTCGCGTTCTACTGATGCCTTGATGGTGTCGATTGTGGCCGCGCGCTGATCAAGATCAGCCATGATGCGGTCATACGTTTGGTTTTCTTCTGCGGATAGATCGCGCTTTTCAGCTGCTGCTGAGTCAAGAAGAGCCTTTGCTTCTTCCCAAGCCTTTGCACGAGCTTCCACTTGCTGACGAATGTAGTCAGACATAGTTACTCCTAAAGTGTTTGATTGGATTGGACTTACAGTTTCTGCGTGGCTCCACGACAGTTGCGCAATAGCGGCTCCGCATAATGCTTATCTAATTATGTCACAAATAAAAACAGACCTACATCCTTCCCCTGATGCAGGTCTGTCTATGAGAAAGATTACAAGGCTTTTAGCATTAGATCAAGTTGCTTACGCTTAATCTCAAGTAGATCATTTTGATTAGGTTCTTGTGAACGCAATTTGGAAACAACTTCACTAATCAAATCTGCGTGATCAGCTTCTAAAGTTTCACCTGCTTCTAGTCTTGAGATCGCATCGCTTAATGCATCTACATCTACGGCAGTACGAGTTGCAAGAATGTCTAATGAACGAACGCTTGCAGTTGTCGCTTCGTAAGCAGGGAATCCAGTAACAATAGAAACTTCATGTAAACGAACTTGGTTCAGTTCACGAGTGTTTCCATCTTGACTCCATGTATCACCTTTAGGTGGAACACTAAAGCCAAATGACATTGAAGATACATCGCCACGTTTCATAAGCACAGATAGATCGCGCCCGGCAGTTGTATCTGGTAAATCGGCAGTTGCTAGTAATCCGCGTGAATCTTCAGTTAGTCGCAAAGTTCCAGCACGAGTTGAACCTAGAACTACGTCTGTATTGTGGTTCATAAATAGTTTAATTTCATTGCGCGACTTTAGAGAACGCTTAAATGCGCCTTCTTTGATGACTTCAGTAAACGGCAATGGCTCACTAGGGGAATTGAATACGGCTGCGTATCCTGTAAAACTCATACCATCGCTTGATGATTCAGCTGCTCGAATGTCAAACTCAACATTATTAACGCGGCGTTCTACCGTTGTTTCCATTGACTGCCCTTCTTTACTTCTTAAGTTTAGCGTTACTGACTTCCATCTAGAATTCATCTCTGCAACAGTTTCAACCATAGGTTCTTGAATCCCTAAGTAACTTTCAGGAATTACCCAAAGTTTGCAGATTGCTTCAGGCTCAATCATCCCTTCGACAATCTGACATTGTTGAGCATTCTCGTTATAGAAAACACAATTGTTACAAACAAGACCATCTGCCTTAAATGGATTATTAGACGCAGGTGCGTAGTGCGCTCCATCTGCATCTGTTGATTGATTGAACATTCCATATTCCAATGCAAGATTTGCTTGATTTTCAGCCTGCTCTTGTTGGCGTTCGTTAAGTAAATCCCATTCAGCTATATCGCGTACTTCATAACTGGTCATTGTTTTGCTCCTATTTGTTTGATCAATTTTAACGCGATTAGAAACGCTTTGTGCATAATCTAGAACTCGTTGTGCTTGTCTGCGGTTTGAACCTGATCCCCAAAGTAAATGAGCAACCACGCCCGGACTTGGATAATTAGGGGAATCTGGTTTTGCATCTGGCGAATCCAGATCGCCAATGTGTCGTGCAATCCAAGCTGCTAGTCGAACCCATTTATCATCTGAAACTTTTCCATCTGCCATAAGTCGTGCTTCGCGTATAGTTCTTTCAACTAAACCTTGACCGCCTTTTCCTTCTGCATAATAAGCAAGACCACGCCTAGCGTTGGCTCTCATGTAAGCAGGTGCATCCTGATTTATGGCGCGAGATTCTAAACTTCGTGTCATTGGAACATCCGTAACATTTAGAGCAGTAATTCCTAGATCACGATAAGCGGCGCGATTATTGGCATTGTTATCTATTGCAAGAATGACGTTGTATTCCTTAAGCAATGATTCTGCTGTCGCTTTCTTAAATGCAACTGTATCTGCTGAGCTTCCGGGATTCATAAATAAACGATTATATTTCACGCCTAAAGATTTTAGTTCTGCACTAGTTTCATCTCGTGTTGAATTATTGCGCCCTGTAACTATAAAAATTTTCGTATCAGTCATTGCTTTTATATAGTCATTAGTTTTTTGAATCAAACGACCACCAGAAATAAGTGTTCCGTCAATGTCCACAATTACAGCTAATGGGCCAGAATCAATACGTTCACCGCCGGGTTGCATATCCTCAGCTAGTGAAACTGCAACCATCTGATCGACTGCATCTTGCTTTGTAGCATGACAACCAATGACTTCGCCATCTTCTTTTATAGTTGCCCAACCTGCACAATCTTGTGCCTTATCTGTTATGAAGTAAGGCATTAGTTAGCCAACTTCTCTAGGGTTGCGTATTCAAATGTGTAAGTGTTTGAAGCGTTGCCAGAAATGATTGTTGCTTCAACTTGATTGGCAACAGTTGTATTGACTGCTACAGCCGTTGTAAATGAGTTATCTCCACCAGTTGTAGTTACGTCAATCTTTCCAACACCGCCAACAGTTCCAGATGAGCCAGAAGTACGAACAGTTACCAATGCTTCAAACTTGTAAACGCCAGTAGTTGTTGAGGTTGTTGTTGTAGAGAATGGTTGGTTTCCAGTTAATGTTGTTGTACCAATGCGAATCCTAAAAGTGGTAGTTGCTGCGTTTGCGCCAGCACGAGTTGCATAACCGACAAATCTAAATGTATCGCCAGCAACAATGCTGTTAGCAGCGGCAGTAAATCCAACAATGCGAGTTTCAGTATTAGCAATAGCGGATGTGGCGGCAGTTAGTTTTGCAACAAGTCTGTCAGAGTTTGCCTGAACATATTCAGTGGTAGCAATTCGAGTGCTGTTGGTTGCTCTTGCAGCCGTTGTTGCTAATGGTGCACCAGTTAATGATGGACTATTAAGTTTTGCATAACCTTGTGAAATGACATATTCAGTCGTAGCAATCTGTGTGGTATTGGTATCAACAGCAGCAGTAGTTGATAACGGAGTTCCAGTAAGGGTTGGGCTTGCAAGTTTTGCGTAGTTTTGATTTAAAACAAAAGCAGTAGTAGCAAGTTGTGTTGTAGCGGTATCAACGGCAGCAGTTGCCGCAGTTGGTATGCCATTTAATTGAATGTTGGTTGTTGCACCAGATACAGTAGAACCAATGGTTATATTTGTAGTTGAACCAGAAAGACCTTGTGTTCCAATGCTTACTGACTTAACAACACCTGAAGGTGTAGCACCACCAAATAAAAGTAATGATTTTGTTGCAGTAGACGTAGACCCAATGGAAAGATTATTTGCTGCACCGCCAACATTTAATGATGTTGCTGTTGTATTAAACAAATCAAATGATGTTGAAGATGTGTTTAAACTTGTAGTAAAAGTTGGACTTGCTGTTCCAGCCTTGGAATCTAACTGTGTTTGTATTGAAGAAGTTACTCCATCTAAATAACCTATTTCAGTTGCACTTACGGTACCGATTGAAGTACTGCTAGGTAACTCTACATACCCAAATAATGCGATTGTTCCCTGCGGCGTATAATTAGGAGTACCAATTCTTATTAGTTTGTAATTACTTCCAGATCCAGAAGTAATAGCACCAGTACCTATGTTTATTACATGTCTTACTGAACTACCACTATCAACAGCCTCAAGATTTCTAACTGAATAGTTATCCTCTACGGCTATTTCACCAGAAACAGTAGCATAACTTGAGCCACCACTTAGTATGTTATTAGTTCCACCCGTTTGTGGATATACATAATTAGCAACATTACCAAGAGATAAATTATCTGTACCAGTAAATGCAGAAAATGTTGCGCCACCAAGAACACTTGTAGTTAGTGTTGGACTTGTTCCAAAAACTAAAGAACCAGTTCCCGTTTCATTTGAAATAACTCCAGCAAGTTCTGCGGAAGTGGTTGCAGCAAACTGAGATAACTTACCAGCCGTTATAGCTTTAGCAGCTAAGTCGGTAGTTAGACTCGTAACTTGTGATTGCGCAATTGTGATTGGATCGCTACCTGCACTTGCGTGAGAACTAGCATGAGAAGTTGGCGTTCTAGAATCGCTTAGTCGTGAGTCAGTTGTAATAACTGCTGTGCCAGATACTTTAGTTGGGTCAATAGCCGCACTTGCGTTAATGTCTGCGTTAACTATTGTTCCATCTACTATTTTTGCAGAAGTAACAGAGTTATCTACCGGAGTGCGTTGGTCAGATAATCTAGCATCAGTTGTAATTACCGCCGTACCTGTCACCTGACTTGGAGTAATAGCCAAAGCAGTTTGATCTATACCAATGGTCGCAGCTGAACTTGTACCTGAGTTAGTTATAGGTGCGGTTACTGCTACAACACCGCTTGCGCCCTGAACACCTTGAGTTCCCTGAATGCCCTGGATACCTTGTGGGCCTTGTGCGCCAGTTGCTCCAGTTGGGCCTTGTGGGCCTACGTTACCAACTGAAACAATGATAAATAGAACAGCATGATTATTGGAAAAGTTAGTTGTTCCAACTCCACCCGAAGCAATTAAAGTTACTGGAAATGAATCCCATGTTGAATTGTAAGTGGGTGTTCCCGATACTTCCCACTTTTGATAATTGGCTGAATCATTTTGATCTTGAATGATAAGAACATCGTATTGATTTATTAGATCAAGAAACACGCTATCGTCTTGAGCATCGGCATCTAAATGGCTAACTCTTAGTGCAGTAGAACTTACCTGTGTCGTATTATTCCAACCAAGATTGTTACTTGTCGGATCACCACTTGTTGAAGTTGTTTTAGCTTTGTAGTGATAATGCGTAGAGCTTCCACCTGAAGTTCCTTGTGGCCCCGTTGCGCCTGTATCGCCTTTATCACCTTTAAGTCCTTGAATGCCTTGAATGCCTTGAATGCCTTGAGAACCAGTTGCGCCAGTTGCTCCCGTAGCACCAGTTGCACCAGTAGCACCAGTATCGCCTTTAGGCAAAACCAAGTTAAGAACTTGTGCAGGTGTCGTGCCTGTGATTGTTGCGCTAGCTGTTACGCCGCCCGTAACTGTTCCAACTGATAAAACATTAGATGGCCCGGTTGCACCTGTTGCACCTGTCGCACCTTGAACGCCAACATTTGAAGTCGTTATTTCAGCATTTGTTTCAGTTACCGAAATTGTTGCAGACGTATCAGAAGTAACTACTATGCTTGCATTTGTTTCTGCAATAACGATAGTTGAATCTGACATTACTTTGTAACCTCTGGATCAACTAGGAATGTTCCTTGAATTAAACGAGTCACCGCGCTACCGCCAGACACCATTTCAAGATCATAAACATATTGACCAGTTGGAACGCCTGCCGTTGTAGCAGCTGAAGCGGCTACTGTAATCGTTCCAGCAGTACCGCCCAAAGTAATTCCAGAACCGTTCGTCAAACTCAAAACTGTTGAACTGGCATCGTAGCTTGTTCTTACCTGCATACGACTTGAGTAACCAGTTAAATTAACTGGAAGTGAATTGACATTCCAAGTAAGCGACAAATCAAAAGTCGCGCCTTGATACATTGTGATGTTGTAGATTGCAGGATTTTGCATTATTGGACTCCGTAAACTGATTCAGGATTTAGTGGGTCAATTTGTGCGATTGATTGCAATGCAGTTGATGGAAGTCCAGTATGAGAAATCTTAGGTAGATTTAACGCCACCAAAACGGAAGCAGGGTCAAAGCCCGACAAGATAAGTTTTTGAGCCATCGTAACGCGCTTATCTGTTTCAACAAGAGAAGCAGCACCCAAATCAACATTGGCCAAAGGAACGCGGTAAACATCGCCACCATCAACAGGTCGCAAATCTTCAAATCGTCTAATGTCATTAACACTTAAGAATCCTGCCTGCGAACCAATTGAATAACCATTCATGCGAGTTGCAAAGTCACCACGCAAAAGACCATCTACGTTGAAGCGAATGAATGCGCCTTGTGGCAATAGTGCGCTGTAAGCATCTTCCATCTTCGCAATGTATGGGCGCAAAGTATGAGTAACAAAGTTAATGCTGTTTTGCTCTACCGATGCATATGACTGCGCACCCGGTGTTGTAACGCCGATCATATGTGGTGGCACTCTAAACATTCTTGCCACTTCTTCAATGGCTAACTTGCGACTATCAAGCATCTGTGCTTCATCTGGGTTTACACCAGTTCTAACAAACTTTGCACCACCAGTTAGAAGTCCAGTTTTATTTGACTTTCTAAATCCACTATGACGTTGATTGAATCCATCAACAAGATTCTTAGCTTGATCGCTATTAAGACTTTGTGGAGTTTCAATAATTCCTGAAGTTGTTGCACCTTGTCCAAAGAAACGTGAAGCAAAAGATTGTAATGCAGTTGTCAGACCCAAATTGTCTTTGAGTTCTGTGACTCTAGACATTCCGCGTAGATCGCCAGCCTTGCGCAATTCTGTAATCTGGAGCATATCTTGTTTGCTAACTGCTGTAGATTCATTTTCATCAATTACATATTCGATTTCACGAGTTACTTTATTGCGAGATACACGAACGCGATATGGGTCTATTACAACAAGATTGATAACCTGACCAGAGTTATCTCTGAATACTCTGATGAAAGCGTTGCCATCTAGCAATAGCGAAATAAGAACCTGTTGATAATGTTCTGAACGCAACAGATCAACATCTGGTCTTTGAATCCAAGCAGGTTGTGGTCGATAAGGAACGCGATCACCATCACGGCGAATAAATGAATCAACTGGAAGTGTAGAAATAGTGTCAGAAATTAAAAGAACGCAAGCATAGAAAGCGTTAATTTTCATCGCTTGAGTTTGATCTATGTTTGTGCCGGCTTCAGTTGTGAATGCAAAAGAATCACCTGCGCCCCAAATGGATTGAAAGCTGATCGCGCGTTCTTCTTCGTTACGACCTGTTAAATTACCAAGCATTATTGACCCTTCTCAAATGCAATACCAACTAGCAAAATACTTATGCCAGCTGCAACTATGCCTAATGGCAGGATGAACAAACCTAGACCCAGTGAGATTGTTGCTAGACCAACCACTTGCAGGATAGACGGGATCAATGCAACTCCTAGAAACTAAAGAACTGTGGCACAACGGGTTCTTCACGCGAAACAGTTGCCCTATCAAATCCTATGATACTAGCAACGGCGGCATCTATCTTTCGTGGCGAACCACGATGTTCTTTCACGATGCGTGGCCCTAGTCTGTCGGTCTTAACAACTGCGTTCTGCAAGTGACGTAGAAGCAACGGATTTCCATCATGCGTGAGTTTCCCAGACACAACTGCATCATAAAACTTTGAACACGCCGGAACCATGCGAGCAGGTGAAGTTGAAGGCCATTCGACTATTGGAAATCCTGCTTCATCTAGAACCTGCATTGTGCGTTGCCAACGGAAAGGGTCACACGCAATTTCTCTTACATTTTGTGTGCCACAGAATTCAATGATTGTATTTTCTACTTCTAAAATGTCCACTCGCCAATCGTCTTGATCTTCAGGTTGCTTTTCCCATGCCTTGACCATAAAGACATACGGCTGTTCTTCACAAGTAACGCCGACAATAACTGAAGCATCACCGCTAAACGAACCATCGAAACCTAAGACAACTGGAACGTCTGGATCAATAGTGCGTTTAACTTCTAGTTGTTCCCATGCTCCGTTAGGTAGCCATGCCATTTGACTACTCACCCATTGATTGCATCGCTTAGTTCTGAACTCTGCTTCTGGCGTTCGCTTGACCATAGCTGCAAAATCTTTAGGATCATTGAGATCACCAAATGCCGGGTTTGCTTGTTTCCAAGTTGATTCGAGATGATGATCTGCTTCGCCTTCTGCTTCCCACCATGCCATAAAGAAACTGGTATCAACAACTTCCTTCTGTGCCACACGCTTTCCGTATTGGTAAAGGTTGTAAGCGATTGAATCTTGACCAGTTGAATCAGCTTTGACTCCAGCGGTTGTTAATGAGATCAACATTGGTTCACGCCTTGCGCCCATTCCAAGTTGCATAACGTCAAACAGTTCGCGGTTGGGTGATGCGTGAAGTTCGTCAAATATAACGCAGGTTGGACTTAGACCTTCTTTGGAATAAGACTCACTTGAAAGAACACGATATACAGAACCAGTTGCCGGTACTTCTATGGCATCGCGGTACACGTTGCAAATTTCTGCAAGTTCTGGTTCTGCTTCAATCATTCTCTTAGCATCGCTGAACACAATACGCGCCTGATCTTTGTCAGCTGCACAAGAATAAACTTCGCCACCTGCCGGCCCCATGATCAATGACCAAAGACCAATGCCAGAACCTAATGCGGATTTACCGTTCTTGCGAGCCATGCCAATTAGCGCGGTGCGGTGTCTAAACTTTCCATCTGCGCCAACGGCAAACAAATGCCTAAACAATTCATGCTGCCAAGGTCGAAGTTGCATCTTGTCACCTGCATACCCGGCAACAGTTTCCTTAGTTTGGATAGCAAACGTGTCTATAAAGTCAGACACTTGCGAGCCACGCGATTTGGTAAGCGCAGCTTTGTTAACAGGTGTTAGCCAAGTTGGTGGCCAAGATTCAATTTTGGCTGGCACGAGCCTTCAGTTCTTCTAACTTAGATGCACGTTTGACTTCAGCTACGCCAAGTCTTGAACGGTCTGTTGGCGTGAATCCTAAAAGTGACAAGTTAGCAACTAACTGACGGTCAAGGTCGCGCAAGGCTTTGCGTTCATCTGGTCTGTTGTTTTGCAAAACCTGAATGCGCAAGTTACGGCGTTCGTCTAATAATTCACAAGTCATAAGAAGAATCTCAATGTCGGTTAATGGGCTTAACCACGTTTGTCCCATTCCCCAAATACGTTCCCAAAGTTCTGTTCCGGCAGAACCTAATGGGCGGTTAGGTTCTGGAATGTCATAAGCAGAAGGCAACAGCACAAGTTCTTTTTGGTCTGGCAATGTACGTTTGCCTGGGTTGCCAGTAAGCCGTTTCTGTTCAATCGGTTTTGGTGGTCTGCCACGCGGAGCCATTGTTTAGTCCTCTAACAGTTGTGCTTCTAGACCAGTTTGTTTTTCTAATCTATCAAGTATGACATCAACATATTTTGGGTCGAGTTCAACACCAAAGGCTTGCTGACCATTTCTATCTGCTGCTAACAGAGTTGAACCGCTTCCTGAAAATACATCAAGTATTTTTGCGCCTTTGTCAATAAATGAAACGCACCAATCCATAACCGGTGATGGCTTCATTGTGACGTGTTGTTTCGTTTCACCAGACCAATGATGTTCCAACAATCTAGTTTGCTTTCCTAGATTTGTCCAAGCCAATTCAAACTCGCTAAATGAAACATTAGCAATTTTTTTGTACCAACAAAGCCAATGATTATTAACAGGCAACTGATCTGTAAAATAATTGCCTCCCCAAATAATTGCTTTTGGAGCTAGATTTAGAATGAAAGTAACATCTGGTTTAAATGAATCCCAATCTCCTCTATGAAATTCTTTTTTTCCATTTCCTAAAGTTTGCTTGTCTGCATTTATTCCATAGGGAGGATCTGTAATTACAGCATCAAATGTTGTACCAAACCTATTAATAACATTTTGATCAGATGAGTCACCGCAAATAACATGATGCTTTCCAATCACCCAATGGTCACCTAGCTTTGCTCTTGTAGGAGCATCTTCAAAAGACAAGGGGTCATCGTTATCATCTTGAGCAACTGGCGGTTCTAGATTCTCAAATCCAAGTTCCTCAAGCTCCCAACCATTGGCATCAAGTTCAAGTAACTGATCTGCAAGAACCTTGTCATCCCATTCAGCAAGTTCTGCGGTGCGGTTGTCAGCTAGTGCGAAGGCGCGTATCTGTTCCCAACTCCAACCAATCGGAGTTCTGGCAATTACGATTTCAGTCCAGCCCAAATTCTTTGCAGCTTCTAGTGTGCCGTTGCCGGCAACCACGATTGAGTCGGGCGTTACGCAGATTGGTTTGCGTTGCCCAAATTTAAGAAGTGAGTTCTCGATTGCTTGCAGGTTTCGCGCATCATGTTTACGCGCATTCACCGGGTCTGGTGTCAGGCTGCTGATCGCAACGGTTTCAATTTTCAAATCGGTCATGAATTGAGTCTAATCAAAAACCGCATAAAACCGCCATTTTTTCAAATCGGGAATTTCGCGGAGATGTGCAAAAGTT
>Ga0114959_10000824_pt1 | contig 28928 bp, 25 predicted proteins | sample C_130625_EF_Meta_FD_87317 | JGI IMG/M metagenome (GOLD analysis project Ga0114959, IMG submission 87317) | Freshwater microbial communities from Lake Croche, Canada to study carbon cycling - C_130625_EF_MetaG | ecosystem: Environmental > Aquatic > Freshwater > Lake | place: Lake Croche, Canada... | reverse complement strand
GAATCAACTGTGTAATCCACTGGCATACCATCCAATGTAATTTGCAAGAATCGAGGATCATTTTTTAATTCTATTAGTCGAACAGTAACACTAATAGATCCAATGGAAACTTTTAGTGCATCACCTGCTGTTGATGGTACAACAAATGAAACAGTTCTATCAACTACATTGACATTAAATGAGTCAAATCCAGAGCCTCTCACTGTTGCAACTTGCTGTGGACTGTCGTGATACACTTTAAAATTAATGCGGCGGCCGCGAGCACCAACTGCAACGTTATCAACTAATTCTACAAAATCGTCAGCATGTACCACTGTACCAACACCATTGGAAATTTTAACCGCCCAGTCATATGTGGGCCACATTGAACTATCCAACTGAATAATAGTATCGCCAGACACTTGCACTGAGCGAATTGCCCAGCTTTTTAATTTAAACCAAGAACGACGATAGCCATTGCTTAACTCTGATGTTAAATTGCCGCCCGTGTATCTACGGAAAGAATATGGTCCAGGAACTGTTAATTGTGAGCCATTGGCATTTGTATAGACAGCTGGATTTTGCAAATTGTGTTCAAACAAAATATTATATACACTATCGGCTGCAATATTACCTGTTGTTAGTTGTGTAAACTGTGTTGGTAAGAAATCAATGCTGTAACCAGAATCGTCGTCAATGTTTAGGCCAGATTTAATTTTGATAATGTTGCTGTTGATAATAGATGGCTTAAAGCCAGTTTTAGAACTCAGCTTGATTCCATCACGAGCATATAATTCAAACAGCGGTTGTTGAATAGCTGTTTTACGGAATGTTGCAAGTGTAGCAACACCGTTCTTCCAGTAATACTCTTTAAGGTAGTGCGGATCGTCAGGTGATGCTACGTTGATAACAGTTGCATCACCATTGGTAACATGTTCTTTAAAAAAACCAGTTGTCTTTGTTGCATTACTCTTAATGAATACAATTGAATTGGCATTTGCGTCTTTGGTTAACCATAAGATTCGTAATGCAGACAATAGCACTCCGGAGATTCTATATGTAATTTTCCAGTTGGTATTGATTGGAGGATTTTTAAGCCAAGCAATGGTGTCTCCGTTTACTTTATAAACTGCATATTTTGGAATACGGCCAGCAGCATTGTCCTTATCAAGATTGGCCAGAATATTGTTTAATTCAGATTCTGGAATTGAAGATGCATTTAATGCCAATTTTGGCTTGCCTTGGATTTCTGTTTGAACATCAATATCGACTGGGCGATCTAACTTGATCATCAATGCCATATAACGAGAATTTAGTGTACCAGTATTGCTTTCCACCAATGGCAAGTTAATAAAGTCAGCAACACTTACATTTAATTCGTTAACAAGGAAGGTTGCCCATGCTCTATAACTTACGCCATGATTATAAAGCTCAAGTGTATTTTCAAATTCAATAATTGGACGCATGGCTTGGTTTTCGCTCTTTGCAATATCCCTAAATTCAATTCCCAAAAAGTCAACAGTAGTTTGAATAGTAGACTTGTGAAACCATACGTTTGTTCTACTGTGTGCATTTTTATTTTTAGCACCTACCTCTTGAAGAATGTATTGCTTGGAATTGACACCAGGAACAAATCCATCCCATTCACTGCGATCCCAAGGCAACGCAGGTGCATCCCAACGAGCAGGCGCCAACCTACTATAAACTGTGTTTGTAAACTGTGAATGTCGCCCAAGCAACTGAATGCCTTCTTCGGTGCCAACTCCATATACCAGCCATGAACGTATTCCATTGTCTTCTAATGTAATGTAAAAATCTGGTGCATGGATATGCACTGGTTTTCTTGCACTGTACGACTTTAACCATACTATATGATTGCCTACTGCAGTATAATCAACACCTTGTGTTAATATATTGCCGTCAACTGACACTCCCATTAAACCTTTATCATAGTTAACAAATTCGTAATCTAACTTTAATTGATCAGTCCCGTCAGTGAACAAATCTAAATCCAAGTCTCCGCTGATGTTTGCATGTCGAGGGTGTTGTTGGAATGCTATTCGCATACCATTTTTAAATTCTAAACTGCGGCCATTATCTTGCACCGGAGAAGTGTAATACTTTTTGCCAACAATGTCAGCCTGTATATTCAATGAATCATTGTCACCACTGTTTAAAAATACCACTGGCATACGACTGTCGACCCAGTAATAGTTTGCCCAGTTTAAAAACTTGTCTGTATCGATTGGTAAATCTAATATACTAATTGGTTCAGCTGTTTCGTTGGCTCTGTTATTGTGATCCCATGCTGTTGCAATATCATCTGCTGTTAATACAGATGCTCCAGTATCGCCAAATAATACTAGTCCAGTTTCCAATTGTCTACGTGCCGACGGATGCGGCAAATAGTCAACTCCCGTAGATTTTGTTTTATTACGACCAACAGCATAGTTTAATGTTTCAATTGAACTTGGTTGGAATAAGTCTTCAACTATAGCACTTAAAACTTTTTTGTTTGTTTCTGTTCTAAAAATTGTAGGTAATAAGTCAGTGGTGCTAGGCACAACACCTGTGTTTAAATCCTGGCCCGGGTATGTTTTATTAAACGGGTCTTCAGGGTTTAACTTTTTTGGATCTTTTGCCATCTCTTTGCCTTATTAATTTGAAACAACTTCAACGTCATTGACTGTTGCACTGCTGATAAAGATTTCATCGTCTTCACATGGAATTTGAAACAAGTCATTGCTTGACAACTGTTTTTGTTTTGGTATCAAAACAATACTGCTAATAACTCCGCCCAACGACTTATGTATCCATGACGCCATGTCAGTAAAATAAAATGTTTCTCCAAAATCCCAGTTATCAACTGTAAAGTATTCGTTGATTGCACTGATTACACGACTACGAATTTCAGCGTCACTGATTCTAGTGGTATCACTCTTAGTGATACGAATAGTAACTTGATTTCTAATATCTGCTGTCTTGCCAAAAATAACTTTGTACTTTACCGGATGAAATACAATGCTGTCACTGATACTCTTATAAGGAATAATAGTACTCATTAACTTTTCCAATCCATATGATGTCAGTGTCAATGGTTTTGTTACAGTATCGGCTCCGCTGTTTACCCATGCACGATATGCAGTATTATAGTTGGTAGTTAATACAAACATGTCAACAATGTTTGTAGTAGATGCATCTACTCTGGTATCTCGTAAAGGAACGTGTGTATTTTGCACACGCAGATCTTTACGGCCTGGCATTGTTACTCCAGTAGAGTCTGATGGCTTCAAAGTGTATTGTCCATTGGTATCAAGGAACTGTGCTTTTTTAAATTGCACATTGTTTCCCAAAATTAACTTGCTAATTACATCTGGGTTGTTAGGTGCTGCATTTTCGCTCAATCCAGGTAACAACAATATAACTCTTGACGAATCATATCTGCCGTCATCCAATTTAAAGTAGTCAGCAACATCCAGCGTCAATTCATTTTCTAAATTATTTTGTTTTAAGAATTTGATTGTATCTTTCAGGGATCGTTTTGATGCCTGATCAACTGCTTTTCCAAAACGTTGATTGTGGAATGTCAATTGATCTACGCTGCCAAATACTGTTTGATCATTGCGAGAAAATAGTGTCCATTGGCCGGTTGTAGAATCATACTCTAAACGTACTAACCAACTGGCACCAGAATCTGTTCCTGTTTCTGCTGGCACAACAAAATTGCCCGACGGTTCAATTGAATCTGCAGGAATAATTTTCCAACGATGCTGCTGTGCAAGTGTGTTGATATATTTTAAACCAAAGTTACGACCTGCACGAATCTCTCTAAGAATTTCTTGCTGTTCCATTGGCGTAAAAATTGTACGCAATGCAGGAAACCAAGACTCAATTGCAGTGGTTGGTAATATGGTATTAACAAATATAGCACCTTGGCCATTGGCACGTAAACCAGTATTGGCACCAATGTTATCATTGACTCCAAATCCTTCGCGGTACACGTCTATAATACGAGTCCATGTGCCGTTTGTGGTTTTAATTAAGGTATTTTTACCAATGGTTCTAAACTTTAGATCTGGGCTGCCGTATCCAATACGTAGCGGTGAATCTGGTGATGTCATAGAAAAATATCCAGTTGACGTTGCATTGCCAGAACTCACTGTTACCCAACGCATATTTGTGCCAACATTTGGCCTAATAGGACTGTACTTTTTATAGTATAGTTGTGTCAGCTGTCTATTCAATAAACTATTTTCAATCCAAGACAATAACTCTTGGGCTCCTACTATTGCATCTTTTGAATCTTCTGTTACCACTTGAGTTTCGTAGATAAAGCCATCGTCTGCAAATGTAATAACAGGACGATATGTTCCAGTTGGATCAGTCAAGTCAGCATATACGCTTTGACCTGCATGCTTTCTATTAATTGCTCTGATTTTATCTACACCACTTACTTTACCTTCTGGATAGATATTATAGTCAGATGCTGTGATCATACGGTCTTGACTTGCACTTGTACGACTTGCACGATTTTTAATTTGTTCTAATGTTTCACCTGCTGAGCTGGCCGCAGCGTCTGATAATTCCAGTGTCACTGTTAAATCTTGTTCAGTTAATGTACTGTCAACATAACGCAAAGATAACTCTAAACCTGCTATATCATTAGAAGAGATTGTTAATGTTTCATTTGCACTTTCGCGATACCAAACTCTAATGTTACCTGTTGGAATATCTGCAAATATGTCGTCACCAAACTTCAACGAAATTGAATCGTTTTCACGAGTAATAATTTCGTAAACTTTTCGTTTGTCCTTATCAAGTGCATTGAATATAATGTTCTTGTTGTTGGCATTTGGTACTGGTGTCCACTCACTGAGAATCTTTCCGTTAGAGTCAATGCTCTGAACCCATACATCAGTTTCGTTAATGTTGTCACCTTGCAAATCAATCACACGGTTTTCTACTCGTGTGTTTAATGTAAAGTCCTCAAACTTTAATGTACCTTGTTTGAACATAAAGAACCAACCATTTGAGGTTGAGCCATAACCAGTGCCATCATTGTTGAATAACACAGTCTGTCGTCCATACGGGTTTGGTGTGTTCTCTGTTGCTAATTCTGTTGCTGTGTCAATTGTTACTGGAACCAACTCACATGAATAGCTGTTGTTGTTTCTGGCACTGACTGAAAACGTTTCCACCATTGTGCGAGTGTCAGGCTGATCAAGCTCGTACAGTTGGCGAGATACACCGTTTGAAGAAATAGAACTAACTGGACGACCAATGGGATTTGATTTATTCAATGCTTGATTTAAAATTAATGAGAATTGTTCATTGAAGTCCAAATTCAACGGATCTGCCCATACAATAGTTTTGCCGGCTAAGTTTGTACCTTTGCTGTCATATAATTCTTGTGTGGTTGTTACAGATGTAATTTTTAAGAAGCCATTGGCTCCACCATTACGGAATGGTTTGTAACCCAATTGACGAGCAATGCTTAATACATTGCCGCGTACTTCTGCTGTTTCTAAAAATGTTTCACGCAAATTTAAATCACTGCGGAATGCAAGATTCTGTCCCATAAATGCCATCAAGTCTACTAGTGCAACATATTCACTTGAACCAATAAAATCGTTGAAATCTTCTGGATAGTTTAATTGAATGTGATTTAGTAAAGCAGTTCTTAGGCTTTCAAAGTCGTAGGCCTTGAAGTCTGCGTTTACTAGATAACGATAATTGTTAAGCCAGCTTTCGGCTGCGTTTAACTGTCCTAGGCGTCGTGTCTGGCTCATACTGTATTTGTTCCTTTATCGTATACCAATGGTAATGTTATTATTTCATCTGATGGCAAATATGTCACTGTAACTTCAATGTTAAGTGCATTTGGCCCTTCGCTTATTTCTACTTTTTGTAACAACCAGCGAGGGTCGCTTTTGATAATTGTGCGTACATCTTGATCAATTAAATTGATTGTGTAATCATCAAGCGGTTCAAAAAGCATGTCCCATACTATGCTGCCAAAAGTAGGCATCATAATACGCTCGCCTTTGCGAGTATTGAAATGATTCAGTAGGTCTTGTTTTGCAAGAGAAAGATCGTGTAGGACCGGATTTAAAAAAGTGGTTCCAATCGAACTATAACCGCGAAATTTTGATGTATACGTTGGCATACACCTATTTACCAGTAAGGAATAAAGCGGGTTATATCTTTATGCCTGTGAGGCTGGTGCAGGGGCACTGGGAGGGTAATTTCCGCCAGTGTGCGGTGCTCCGTACTTGTCTCGTAGCTGTGCAGGTGTTAAATTACTTCCGTATGGTACTTTACCAGTGTTTAAATAAGAACTTCTTTCCCACTGTCCAAATTGTGTAGGTGTTGGCTTTGTATAAGAAGCTTCGCTTTTATTACCTGTTTGTGGACCATTACCCAAAGTTCCTGGCCACGGAGTATCTGGATTTCGTGCTTTGTTGTTTCGAATAGCAGCTTCGTCTGCTTTGACACCAGCGTTCATTTGTTTTATTGGATCGCCAGATTTTGAGTCTCCGTTTTGTTTTCCGGTCATGGCATAGGACGCTTCATTATTTCTTTGGCCTGAACTGTTTGAATATTTGCCATTTGCCCAAATACGTGCTATATCTTCATTGGTTGGCTTGCCGTCTGCGCTACGTGCGCCACTGGCCACTAATTCTTTGGCCATGCCATTTGCTGCGCTTGGATTTCCATATGCCGCAATAATAAGAGCATCAATGTGCGCTTGAGTAATACACACTTCCTTGCCGGCAGCGGCTTTTTCTTTTGCCAATGTATTGACAACTCCTGGCGTTATATGACGATCAATGATTTGTCGGCTGGCCAAACGTGCTTCAGCTTCGCTTGGTCCTGCCAGTAAGGCCTGCTTTAAGTTGGCATCAATTTTGCTTGCAGGGTTACCAGGACCAAAAATATCTACTCGAGTACCATACCCCACTGAGTATCCTTGGAAATCGCTGTACATCATACCACGATATGCTTCTCTACTGAGTAACATTGAAAAAGCTTCGTCGCTTAATTTATTTTGTGTAACATCTGGTACGCATGCAATTGCATCTGTATTTTCTGGAGGTGGTTTATCCTCATAACTTTCTGGTGCTGGTGTAATTGTAGGATCTTCAATAGGTGCAGCTCCTGTAATTACTGTGGGCTGTTCACCACCCTTACTAACGTGACCACCGTATGGCTCTGCTTCAGGCACACGACCTGCAATACTTTTACCAACTGTGGTGTTTGTTACCAAATTGTTTGGCGATGGTAATGTTGCACGTTCAGCAGGCGGACCGTTTAAGTCAATACGCTGACCAGTCATTTTAAATTGACTATCAGCAAGAATGTTCATATTTTGCCCTGTGCTTAACTTCATTCCGTTGGTGCCAGTTGCGTTAAATACTTCGCATGCTTCTAATTCAAAGTTGTTTGCGGCAGCAGCGTTGATATTGTTGCCAGCATCCATGTTGATGTTATTGCCAGCACGAAGGTTAATACTTTCTTCGGCGTTGACACTAAACGAGCCACCAGCATACACATCAACATTTCCTTCTTTGTCCAACTGCATCCAGGCATTGCCCGTGGCATTGATAAAATAGATAAAGCCTTCATCGTTGTCCATGATAAATGTGTTGCCACTGGCAGTACGTAATCTAATTTGACCGTTCTTAAACTTTTCACCGTCATCCATTACAAACTGATGTTGTCCAGGTGTCAGTACACCATACGCTAAACCAGTGTGCTTTTCTTTATTTCTAAAAGGTCCACCATTGATATGACCACGACGTAGGTCTTTTTCAAGCCCTTGTCGTCTAATAACATTGTTTAAAGGATGCTTGGGTCTGCGTTCTACATCCGGGTCATCAGTATTGTATCTATTGCGTTCAGCTAAAGGAGTTGTTTCACCGTCATGTGTAGTGCCCGATGCCACTGCTGGCAGTGCATGTGTGTGGCCATCATGCGGCAAACATGCCCACCAAATTCCTTGATGCAACTCGCCATTGATAAAACTGCAAATAACTTGTACATTCAAGTCTGGTGGCACCATCCACATGCCATAGCTTTGATTTGTTTGTGCATACTTGGTTGCGTCTTTGGCCTGTGACTCGTCTTTGGTATTAGTAGCCCCAGCAAAAGGCGGGCAATAACGAACTGTAAACCATCCTTGTTTATTTGATTCTTGAGAACCACTCAATTGCGGAATCCATACACGCAATCTACCTAGGCCGTCTGGATCAATGTTATCTTTTATCTTGCCAAGAAACACGCCTTGCATTTTACTGCCGACTGCTGTTGTTCCTCCTGATGCACTGCCGTTTGTATTTGATTTCATTGCTTAACCTTTATTTTGTTGTCCCGGCATTGTTAGGACCTTTAGATGATGCATTACCAGATGCTTTGTTGCCGCTGGATGATGCAGGTGGTTTTGTTTTTCCTGTCCATGGGTTTGAAAGTGTTTCTCTTGCACATTCTAATTTGGTAGTAAATTTACCTTTGACAAATTTATTTGTTAATTTTATTGTGTTGTACACGCCACTGATTGCATCAGATTCTCGCAATGCCATTTTATCCTGTGAGTCTATTGTAGCTGACGGCACTTGTGCTTCAAAATAGATAAACGGCAACCATGTATGTGTTGCAGTCTTCTTTCTCTTTTCGGCCATTTGATCTTCTGTCAACTGTTCTTTTTCATATTCCCATACATCTTCTTCCCAGGGCGGATTGCCAGGAGTTCCAGGAATTTGCATTAGCCAGTATGGGTCACCAACCACTTCAAGTTCAAGTTTTACCATTTCACCACTGCCAGACAAGTTTGAACCAATCTGTCTATAGATGCTATACTCATTTGCATTTTCGTCAGACAGAGCACCCTGTTGGCTTTGCTGATTAATGCCCACGTTCATATGATAAAACTGTGGCATGTGCGGATACCAACCCGGCTTTGGTTGAATTTTACCAGTGGCTTTGTCAAACTCTGCGTCTTCTGCGTATGTTGCAGCCACACGCTGTGTTACAACGCCTACTGATCTAGCATCTGTACAGGCAATTGCTTTTGCATCTTTTTTAGCAGGAGATTTTTCTTTTGCTGTTGCAGCTGTGGCCACTGGTGCAATAGGCTTACCAGATTCTGAGCTTACCCAAATTGGTCGTACGTTACGCCACATATAATCAAGTTTAATGCTGGTATTGATAACTTCAGAGTTTTCGCCGGTATAGATCCATTTATATACTTTACGAAGTAGACCTTTTTTAATCCAATTGTCAACACGTTTGTTTCTTTGTGCAGGATCTTGTGCATCAACATATTCTTGTGGACTGATTACGTTTCTTGCATCTTCTTTTGTTGTGATGAAAAAGTGTATTTCTTTAGCAGAACTTCCTAACTTTGCATCAAATGCATAATCTTTATTTTGTTCAACATCTTTGGATCCTGGAATCACCACAACGTTTTTAGGAACTATTTCTAACTTGCCAGGTTTGGTGTCAGGGCTATTGTAATCTTTCTTTTCAGGAATACGATGTAAATGTTTCAATAGTTCTTCACTGTTGGCCAATGCGCCCAGAATAAATTCTTGTATTTTCTGTCCAGGCTTGCCTTGCATCTCACCTCGACCAATCAACCAGGAGAATGTTTGTCTTGACCAAAATCCACTTTTTAATTTTAAATTTTTAATGTCTTTATGCGCGGTGATTACATACTTGTGAGGAATACAACGAATATTGGCCTTAACGTGTTCTTCTTCTCTTTTGTTGAGCGCATCTGCTAATTCTTTACAAAAACTTCCAACATTATCTGGTGAACCTACCATTCTAAAACCATCTTCAAGTGTGGTGTAATCAGTCATCAAGGCTTGGCCAGCAGCCGAAATAAACTCAAAGTCGTATATGCTGCCCTTGTAGTCAAGTTGCATGTGCAATTGATTTAGTCTAATATACCAACGAAAGATCAGCTCTTCTCCTTGCCAGCCTTTGCATATTTCAGGTTGGTCAGTTTCAGTATTGTAGCCGGTGAAAGAAATTTCAAATAGATAAACACCGTCATTGCTTTTATAACCCAAGTCAAGTGCTGCCAAACTAATCTGCTCAATCAAACGTCCACCAATGGGTTCAACAACTTTGCCCTTAAAATTAATTGGAAGTTGTGTTACATAGTTGCCAGTTTTATTGCCAGCACCAACACACTCCATGGTCATTTCTTCAAGATAAACTGATCCTGCTCCGCCAGTCTCCCAAATAACAATACCTTTTTTGTAATCATAGCTTCTGTCAAGTCTTGACTTTGTTGCCTCAACTGACGACATCATTGTTAAACGAGTGTTGTAAGTTGCATTACGATAATTTTGTAAAGGGTTATAATGAATTTCCGGCAAGCCAATGTCATCGTTGTAGGTTGGTTTATCAGCCATTATATTACTCCAGCAATATCTGATTTGCTTAGTACGCGAAGTACCATGCCTGCTTTTAGATTTCTAATAGGGTCTAGAAGTTGATTGCGATTGATCAAAGCTATTACCCACCAGTAGTTGCTGTTACCATACAATGAGTAACTTAACAAGTCAGGACGATGTTGAAACTTAGGCTCTACAACAATTGTTTCAACTTTTTTTCCATAAACAATGTCTTCTGCTTTTGGCAACTTGGCCAAATCAAGATAAAAATCTGTAATTGGTGTGTCTGCGTACTGGTTTTTTCCTGTGGTTGCCATATTAGATGTATCCGTTTCCTAGTAATTTGCCAGTGTAAAAATTCTCAAGAGTATATTCTTTAACTGCTTCAACTGCATTGATTTGAACAATCAAGCTAACTGACATTTCAAACAGCACAGGCACACTTTGTTTTCCATTGAACATGTCAACTGTGATATAGTCAACATCGTTTGGGTAATCGTATTGAAACGTTTTTACAACCACTGGTGTATTTGAGTACAAGCCATGTGCATTTAAACGTCCAATAGGTGGTGGTGTGCCTTTGTTTTTATCTTCGCGTCCGTAAAACATGCTGGTAGCAGAACGTAGCAAATGAATTGCATTTAATGTGGCCGTAGCTTCTTCTACTGTTCTACAAAACCAAGGACCACTGACAGTGATTGTTGGTGTTGTACGATTGCCAAATGCACTTGGCTGATAGTTGGTGTGTTGTAATTCCCAAGTGCTGTAGTTTACTTCGATTGATTGATTAATCTTGGGAGTACTTGGCCAAGTAAGGATGTGCTTTGCACTAGGTCCTTTGTAAGTGCTTGAACGTATATCGTTTTCACCAGTCTTGCGACCACTTGCATCAGTTGTTCCCATTTCGGCAAATGCTTTAAATTCAATAGTGACTTTGTTATCTAAATTTGCCACGGCATTATCCTAACTTGGCATCAAAGATGCGTTTAATCTTTTCAATCACAGCTCCACCATTTGGATATAGTTCGTGCAGTATTGCTGTACGACCTTCATCGTCGGCGGCTTTGTACAAGTTTCTGATTTGACTTGCACTGTTGATTGACTGGCCTGCAATGCTGAACTGTACATCACGCACAGGGTAAATGTAAGCATGTCCAGCACGAGTACCATCAGCATTTTTAGCGTTGCTGAATGGCTGTAAATTTTTACCAGTGTATGGTTGGAAATAACTGGGACTGCCGTCCTTTAATGGCTTGAACGCAAAGCGTGGATCTTCTGTCATGTCCTTTTGGCCTACGCCAAAAATCATAACATCTCGATCTGGATCCAGACCCAATTTACTTGGCAAGTTCACTGGTGCATATGGTACTGTTTCTTCCACAATGTTCTTTTTTGGTACGCCTGCGGCCTGCATCATCACTGACTTTTCTGCAAACGTAAACGGACTCTTTTCTGGTTCAACCTTGCCACTGGTTGTAATGTAAGTATTGTTAATGCCAAACTTGTTCGCGAGTTCACGAAACACTTCAGCATGTCCATGGTGGAAAGGGTGGAAGCGTCCTGCGTACACAGCAATAACTCGGGAATTTAGCTCATTGATCTTCATTAAAAGTTTCTCCATACCTATTTACCGTTTCTATAAAGTAGGTATATTACCGTTGACAATGGCTACAACTTTATGCTATACTTGATGTAAGGAGACCCCAACGTGTCAGAAAAAACAACAACAATTTACCTAAAGAACAAAGACATTCTTGCTGCAATCCATGCCAGTAAAATGAGTTACTGTTGGAAAGAAAGCCGAGATGTTGAGCAATACGATTACATTGTAACTGAATTAAAGAGCTTTCATAATCGCAAAACCAAAGCCTGTCCCGAAGGTGCTGTTAATTTAGCACGTGAAGCTCGAGCAGCCAGGATGCAAACTGCTGCTTATCAAGCAGCCATTGCAGAATGGGAAGCCAACAATGGCAAAGCCAGTACCAAGCCTAAACAGGATCAATTTGAAGTGAATCCTAAAAAGATTCCAGTCACTGACTTGGTTGTTCGCATGATGACATTTGAACACATTCCGTTAGAGCCAGGCCGTAAAAATAATCCCAAGAGCATTGCTGATCATCGATCCAAAGTAAACTTTCCGCCATTCAAGCACTTTGTTCAAAATGAAGATGGTGCCTGGCGTGAAGTGTTGCGCAGTCACTGGAAAGGTGATTTAGAAACAGGAGAGTTCTGTGTTGATCATGGCAATATCACCAATCGTTTAGGTGCTATGTTTTTAAAGTTGTGCGAGCGTTATAGCTTGCGCAGCAACTGGCGTGGTTATAGCTATGTAGACGAAATGCGTGGCCAGGCCTTGATTCAGCTGACACAAATTGCCTTACAGTTTGACGAAGGCAAAAGTCAAAACCCATTTGCTTACTATACAGCCGCAGTTACAAACTCATTTACTCGAGTACTCAACGTAGAAAAACGTCAACGTGATATCCGTGATGACATGTTGTGTGACTCAGGACAAATGCCATCATGGACTCGACAGATGGAAAGTCAACAAGCTCACTTGGAAGGTATTGAAAGATTCAATGCACTCAAAGAATCCGAAGCATTGGCTGAACTTGAAGCAGAACCAGAAATTCCAACCACTGAAGTTGATGTTAATACAGACATTGATATTGATGCAGACATTGAAGTGTCTGAAATTATTTTAGAGGACAGCGAGGAAGCATAATGAATCCATTCCGTGACCAAGAAAAATTTATGAAGGCCTGTGACCAAAGCGTAGAGGGTTTCAACCAAGAACAGTTTAGATTGTATGTTAATTTGATCAAAGAAGAACACACTGAACTTATTGAGGCAATCAATAACTACGACGAAGTTGAAACATTAGATGCGCTGATTGATATATTGGTTGTTAGCATTGGTGCTATACATAGTATGGGTGCTGATGGTGAAGGTGCATGGAAAGAAGTTATGCACACTAACTTTGCCAAAATTGATAAAGACACTGGTAAAGTTCGTAAACGTGAAGATGGTAAGGTTCTAAAGCCACTAGGCTGGAAAGCACCAGAGCTTGCACAATTCTTAAAAAAGGAGTAACTATGAAACATCCTGACAGTTTAAAACGTCATATTGATCACTTAGAGATTCATCATAATAATCTCGAAAAACAACTGTTGATCCTGGAGGAACAACATCAAAACGATACTCCAGTTGCCCAAACTCTTAAGAAACGAAAACTTTTCATCAAAGATGAGCTGGTTCGCTGTAGACATACACTTGCAGAAATGCTATAATAGTTGATGACTCAATCCTTTAAAAAAGCTGTTTGCTTTACAGACATTCATTTTGGACTACGTAACAACAGCCGCAGCCATAACAATGACTGTGAAAACTTTATCAAGTGGATGGTAGAAGAAGCCAAGAAGGAAGGTGCTGAAACATGCATCTTTCTTGGCGACTGGCACAACAACAGATCCACTGTTAACGTTAGCACACTTAACTATACAACGTCCAACGTCAAGTACTTGTCAGAACACTTTGAAAAGGTATACTTGATTATGGGCAACCATGATTTGGCGTATCGTGAAAAGCGTGAGATCAACTCACTGCCGTTTGCCAAGCACTTGGACAATGTTGTCCTAGTTGACGAACAGTTGACAGTGGGTGACATGACAATCATTCCTTGGCTGGTAGGTGACGAGTGGACTAAAATGGCCAAGCTGAAAAGTCGTTATGTGTTTGGTCACTTTGAATTGCCGCACTTTAAAATGAATGCCATGGTAGAAATGCCGGATCATGGTGGACTCAATGCTGGACACTTTCCCAATCAAGAATTGGTGTTCTCAGGACACTTTCACAAGCGTCAACGCAAAGGCAACATCATTTACATGGGCAATTGCTTTCCACACAACTATGCTGATGCATGGGATGACGAACGTGGCTGTATGTTTTTAGAGCATGGCGGAGAACCAGAATTTAGAACTTGGCCAAGCGCACCTAAGTTTAAGACGCTTACACTAACACAGGCCATTGACCGTCATGCCGAACTGTTTGACGAGCAGACCTTTGCTCGTATCACCATTGATGTAGACATCAGCTACGAAGAAGCCACGTACATCAAAGAACAGTGGGCAGAAACGTATAATATGCGTGAGCTGGCTCTTGTACCAGGCAAGAAGGAAGAACATGCGAACGAATGGCAAGGCGGCGAGATTCAATTTGAATCTGTAGATGCTATTGTATTAAATCAGATTCAGGCCATTGATTCTGATGTGATTGATAGACAAATTCTTGTACAAATTTACCAAGGACTAACAGTTTGATCAAGTTTAACAATTTAACAATTAAAAACTTTATGAGCGTGGGCAATGTGACCCAGGCTCTTCGTATGAATCAACATGGCTTGACTCTTGTGCTGGGTAACAACTTGGACTTGGGCGGTGATGGTGCTCGTAACGGTGTAGGTAAAACTACAATGGTCAATGCACTCAGCTATGCCATCTACGGCAATGCACTTACAAATATCCGTAAGGAAAACTTGATCAATAAAACCAACGCCAAGAACATGTTGGTCACAGTGGAATTTGAAAAGAATGGTAACCGGTACACTATTGAACGTGGTCGTAAACCTAACCTGTTGCGTTTTTTAGTTGACGATCAAGAAGTAAACGAATCTGGCACTGATGAGGGTCAAGGTGAGAATCGCGAAACACAAAAAGCAATTGAGCATGTGATTGGTATGAGTGCTGAAATGTTCAAACACCTTGTAGCACTGAACACTTATACACAGCCTTTTTTGAGTCTCAAGAGTGGCGAGCAACGTGACATCATTGAAGAACTGTTGGGCATTACTCAGTTAAGTGAAAAGGCTGAAATACTTCGCGAACACATTAAGAAAAGCAAAGACGATATCAAGGATGAGGAATCACGCATCAAGGCCTTGCAAGAAAGCAATGCTCGTGTTCAAACCAGTATTGATGATTTAGAGCGCCGTAGTCGTGTTTGGTCTACCAAGAAAGATTCTGATGTAGCATCCTTTATGGCAGCTATCACAGAATTAGAAAATACTGACATTGAAGCAGAATTGGAATCTCATCGTGCTGTAGCTCTTTACAAAGAAAATGAAAACCGTCTAAAGTTAGCCAACAAAGAACTGGCCACTAGACAAAGCAATGTAAAGAAACTGCAAGATGCATTGAGTCTTGCACAAAAGAGCCTGGCTTCTATTAAAGCTCACCAATGTCCCAGTTGTGGACAAGATGTGCATGATGAACGGCATGACCAAATGGCCGCTGATGCACAAGCTGCTGTGGATCTAACAGTTAATGCACTAAAGGAAGAGCATAGTTATTTGGCTCAAGCAGACATGGCTGTTCGAAGCATTGGCCTACTAGGTGATCGTCCTAAAACCAAATATCAGGATGTAGCTGATGCGGCCGCACATAAGAACAACTTGGAAAACATCCGTAAGCAACTTGATTTAAAGGCTCAAGAAGAAGATCCTTATCAAGAACAAATTGAAGCCATGCGTAATACCGCACTAGCTCTGGTCAGCTGGGATGAAATTAACAGAGTAAGTAAACTGCTCGAACACCAAGAGTTTTTGTTAAAGTTGTTGACCAGCAAGGACTCATTTGTGCGAAAGCGAATTATTGAACAAAACTTGGCATATTTGAATTATAGATTGAGTTACTATTTGGACAAGTTGCAACTGCCACATCAGGTTACATTTAAAAGTGATTTGGAAGTAGACATTAGCCAATTAGGACAAAGTTTTGATTTTGATAATCTAAGTCGAGGCGAACGAAATCGTTTAATTCTAGCATTGAGCTGGAGTTTTAGGGATGTGTATGAGAGTTTCACAGAGCCAATGAACTTGATGTTTATCGACGAACTGGTTGACTCTGGTATGGATAGTGTGGGTATCGAACACTCTATGTCAGTGTTAAAGTCCATGGGACGTGAGATGAATCGTAATATTTTCTTAATCTCTCATAGAGATGAACTAGCAAGTAGAGTCAACAATGTGCTCATGGTAGTTAAAGAAAATGGATTCACTATGCTGGAAGCGGATACACAGGTTATTGAAAATTAAAGGAACATTATGACAAATCATGAAATTTTATTAGAACAGTTTGAAGCGTACAAGGCTGAAAACGAAAAATTTGCAGGCAAAGGTGTTAAGGCCGCAGCCGCTCGTGCTCGTAAAGCACTACAGGAAATGAGCAAAGCTATCAAAGAACGCCGTAAAGAGATTACTGCCGAGAAAGAAGCTTTGTCTGCACCCAAGTAATGTGGTTTTACAACGATGCTGTTGTAGAAACGTTACCTGAAGATTGTGTTGGGTTTGTGTATCTTATAACAAACCTGACCAACAACCGAAAGTATGTGGGGAAGAAACTGGCAAAGTTTAGTAAAACCACATACAAGACTGTAAAGTTAAAAAACGGCACCAAGAAGAAAAAGAAGATCCGAGGCAAAATTGATTCGGATTGGCAAATATATTATGGCTCAAGCGTAGAACTTTTGGCAGACATAGCTCAACTAGGCACAGATAAATTTAAAAGAGAGATACTGCATTATTGCAATGCAAAAGCAGTATGCTCGTATATTGAAGCGAAAGAACAATTTGATAGAAAAGTATTAGAATCCGTAGACTACTACAACGGCATTATCTCACTCAAAGTACATAAAAACCATATCAAAGATAAACTTTAACTACATCGTTAACTCATCTGTCAAACAGATAAATCCTTATACTCTCTGCGTAAACCGCAAACTCCCCCAGACTCATTTACTACTGATAGGCTTGTGCAGCCAGTTATTTTGCACCCATAAAACCTGGCCCTAGGGTGGCGCAGGGGAAGGAACTTCCGATGCAGTAGCGGAGACTCGGCACCACTATCCTTCACAGGACGCAATTCATGGTATGAAAAGAATTGGTGCAAGTATCGTACTACCAAAAAGAGTAGGCTCTGTTGACAATTACATCCTACATACAGTATCAGTTATTTCAATTAGGTTGATACAGTAGCGTCATAATAAGATAAGCGTAAAAAGGTACAGCGTGACCGCCTTAGCTAGAAATAGTTGCTTTAGTTGAATGTGGCATTGGACTTCGGGTCAAGTGTTAATCTTAGCCGGTAAAACGGCTAAGTGTGACTGAAGCATCAGGTCAAGTAATCAATATGTAGTTCATTTAGTAAGAAACCTAACTACAATCATATAAAATCGTGTTAAATCTAAAAAAATAGGTTTACAGTAAAGTGAATGAGTTGAGCGAAGCGATACGAAATTCAAGAGCGAAGTATTCGCTCTACCAATATACTTTACAAATGAACATCAACGACGAGCAATACCCTTTTTGCCGTACATGGTATCTGTGTGCTCTTTGATAACTTCACTTAGTACTACTCGTTCCTGGTAAGTCATGTTCCATATTTCAGATGGGCTGATATTACCCCAAACACTCAACATAGAAACTTCTTTGATTACGGCTCTTGATTCGTTTTCAATGCCCTCGATAAAGCGTCGAATCTTTGCTCTATCAAGTCCTAGATTCAAGAGCCTACGTTGAAAAAACTTGTAGGATCAAACAGCATGTCTGTTGTAAATTTTGTCTTACAATGATCACACTCTACTTCAAGTGTGCGAGTAATACCAAACTTTGCAAATGCTTTGATTTCTTCGTCTAGTCTTTCATTGCTGGCACGATCTAAGTTTTTAACCCACTCATGGATGTGTGCAAAGTTTGTTACTTCAACTCCGTCTGGCAGTGTAACTGAAATGATACTTTGTGCTAGAATATCCTGGCTCAGTACAACCAGCTGATCATAACCTTTATTGGCAATGTCTGCTTTTTGTTCAATGGTAGAATTTTCATTGGCCTCAGCACCTTGCAATTGACGCATGGTGTTGAACTGTACACGAAGCAACCGACTTTGTGCTTCTAATGTGTATGGACGCAGTTGGACAACAACTCCATTGGCCAATGTTACAGTGCCCAATGATTCTGGAATTACTTTCAGTGTTGACAACACACTGCCCAAACCAACTGTGACTCTTTGTGATTTACCACCACTTTCTTCACATCCGTGATTGACATCAATTTCCATATCATCACCATAACTGGTCATACGCATGGCAACCAAGATAGCATCAATGTCTGGAGCTGGAATTTCACTCACGTCACGAATATCAGGACATACAGAACCAATAACTTGCTTTAGTGCTTCGCCGTTTAACAGCGCATCTGGGTTTTTAAGAGCAAGTTCGTCTTTGGCTGTCATTGGGTAAACTGCCAATTCATTGGTATCGCTGAGCTTTGGTGCCAGCTTGTAAAAACGACCTCCACTGGGCAGTTCAATATAAGTGCCGGGCTTTCGGTAATATTGAGCCAATGGGTTTGTTGCCGGCTGCTTAATTGGCTGTTTTAGTGGGTTTGAGTTATCCATGTAGTTAATCCTTTGCGGTAAATAGGTGTAATAGAACCTATATCATAATTGTATTTATGTGGCGTTTTAATGGCTAAAGGACCGTATTTTACCAAATGGCAGAGTTTGACCAAAGAGAGTTTGACGCATCGTTAGACAAGTTTTATAGAAAACTAGCATCCTTGTCGGATTCTGTTGGCCGTGGTGGCCAAGGTGCCACCAAAGGTAGTCCTGTACCTGGGGCCAAAGCAACAACGCCTGAACAAAAGGCACAAAAAGAAAATCGCCTTGAAACTGATAAATCTACCAAGTCAATCAAAGCTCAACGTGTGCAAACTGATGCAGAAACCAAAGCATCCAAAGAAGCAGTCAAAGCACAAAAGGACTTAACAAAAGAACAGCAAGATGCATTGGATGCACAGGAAGATATTAATAAATCTTTCAAGACCTTTGGTCGAACACTGATAGGCGAAAATGCAAATTTAAGCAGTGCATTCAGTAGTCTAGGTACTAATTTACAATACACTGGCACAGCATTTGGTCGAGTAGCTGGTGGTGTTGCAGCCGGCATTGGTTACATGCTGGGTAATCTACAAATGTTTGCTGAAAATGCTGCAGACGTAGGTGCGTTTGCTGACCTAAGCAAGTTCAGCGTTGGATCAGTAACACAAATGAAATTGATGAGCGGTGTAGGTAAATCGTTTATCAAAGTCATTGAAGAAAGTCAAGGTGGATTCAAAGCGTTTGGCAGCAACAGCCAAGAAGCCGCAGAGAATCTAAGTAATTTGAGTCGTGGCTTGAAGTATGGCAGTTTTTATCTGAACTCAACACTGCGTAAATCATTGGGCACTGACTTGGTTAAAAGTGTTGATCGGGCCAGCAACGCAGCCGCCTCAATGGGACTTAGCGATGAAGACCGTGCAAAACTTCAAGGACAGCTGGCACAGTCTGCAATGTTGGGTGCAAAGAATGAACAAGATGCACAGCAACGACTGGTAAGGCAGTATGCTGATACACTGGATAACACACGTAAATTAAGCAATGCCTTTGGTATGAGCGCCAAAGAAGTTCTTGCGGCAATGGAGGCTTTTAGAAAAACCCAAGCTGGTACATACGCCAGTTTAGAAGGCAACACAGGAGCTCAACAGCTGGCTCCATTGATTGCAAAAATGGGTATTGAAAGTGATCCTGAAAAGATTTCAAGAATTGCATTGGCACTGAGTCGTGGAGAAATGGGCCAAGCGGCCGCAAACGTGTCAAACCCAGCCAACATGCAAGCATTGGAAATGCTTAACGAAGCCGTACAAAAAGGCGGAGAAGGCGGTAACAACGTTGATGCTATCAATAAAAATCTAAGAGGCATGAGCGGTGAAATGCAACGTATTAGAGATGAAAGATCTCAATACGCTACCACTGCTCCTGAATATGCCGCCTTGGGTGCGGCCTTGGGCAAGTTTGAAAAGGACATGGCTCAAGGTAATAAAGATGACAACAAAGAAACACCACGTACATCAGAAACAGACAACATCAAGTCAATGAATAATTTGACAGCGGCACTTGAAAGTTTAAGAAGTGTTGTTCTTGGACTCAGCATTGGTATTGCTACACTAGTAGGCAGTTTGGGTGCATTGGTTGTTGCTGGTGGTATTGGCGGATTGATGAGTGGTGGCCTAGGCAAAATTGGCAGTATGATTGGTGGTAGCCTGGGCAAAGCAGGCGGTTGGATTTCTGGCAAAATGGGTGGGGGTGCTGGGGGTGGAGCCGCTAGTGGTGTAATGGACAAGTTAAGTGGTGCCGCTGGCAAAGGCATGGAAGGCTTTGGCGAAATGCTGGGTAAGCTGGGAGAAAGTAAAACTGTCAAAGGTGCAGGAACATTGGCATTATTGGGGTCTGCATTGGCATTGACAGCAGTGGGTTTAAAAACATTCAACGAAGTAGAATGGACCAGTTTAGCCAAAGGCACATTGGCCTTAGGCGGCTTGATTGGTATGGCTAAACTAGTAGGTGAAGCAACCACTGGTATTATCAAAGGCGCTGCAGCCATTGTAATATTAGGTGCAGCCGTTGCTATATCAGCTTTTGGATTTAAAATGTTTAACGATGTTAACTGGGACAGTCTAATCAAAGGCGCTGGAGCAATTGCAATACTTGGAGTAGCCGCTGAATTGTTAGGTGGCATGACCGGAAGCATATTAATGGGCGCACTTGCCATCGCTGCACTTGGTGCTGCAATGTGGGTCGCAGGCAAGGGTTTCCAAACATTCAATGATTTAAATTGGGAAGGTATTGCCAAAGGTGCAGTTGCATTGGGTGTGTTTGCAGTTGCCGCCGGCGTAATGGGCGGCTTCTTACCTGTCATTGCAGCCGGTTCTTTAGCTATTGCTTTATTAGGTGGCGCACTTGCAATATTTGGGGCAGGCGCTTGGGTAGCTGCTCAAGCCGCAGATGTATTTGCTGAAGCATTGAAAAAGATTGGTGATATAGACGGTGTAAACTTGATTGCAGTAGGCGCAGGCTTAGCTGCCATTGGAGCAGGAGCTGTGGTATTTGCCGCAGGCATGGCAGTGGCCACAGCAGGTAGCATTATAACAGGGTTGATGAGTTTATTTGGCGCCAAGAGTCCAATTGATCGTATTTTAGAGTTGGTACCAGTTGCTGATAAAATAAGTTTAGTTGGCCAAGGAATGATGAATTTTGGCACAGGCATTGGCCTAATTAATGATAATCTAAAAGCCTTGGATTTAGATGCGTTAGAAAAGTTCAAAGATGTGCTGATTGAAATGAGCAACATTGATTTACCAAGTTTAGATGGTTTATCAATACCACAAATATCAACAGATGGAGTAGCAGGCTCACCACAACAGAACAATGGATTAACAAACATGTTGAATGGTAATTCAGCAATTACTCCAGAAGTAATAGCACAAGTTATGTCGTATTTGTCCAGCATTGAAAACGATTTACAAGCAATTAGGGGCAATACAAAGTCAGCAGGATACGAGTCTCCGGTGAGACTATCTTAATAATATACGATAAGTAAACACATTATGTCATGGCGAAAACACTTTAAAATTTGGGATCCGGAAGTTGAAAAAACTTCAGCGGGCCAACGAGGCGGTGCATCAGCAACGTCTGCCAAGTTTGCTTCTTGGTTACAAGAAGTTTATACTGGGCAACCAAACCGTACTGAGCGATATACTCAGTATGATCAAATGGACATTGACAGTGAAGTCAATGCTGCATTGGACACCATTGCTGAATTCTGTACTCAAGCAGACACAGAAACAAACTTGCCATTTCGTGTTATATGGAAAGAAGATCCAACTGACAGTGAAAGCAAAGTGGTCAATGAAGCACTTAAAAAGTGGTGCGCCATTAACAAAATGGATCAACGTGTGTTTCGTACATTCCGTTCAGCAATCAAATACGGTGACCATTTCTTCCTTCGTGATCCAGAAACATTTGAACTGTATTGGGTAAATCCAATTGATGTAAAACGTGCAGTTATCAATGAAGCCGAAGGCCGCGCTGTTGAACAATACGTGATTTCAAATATTCATCCTAACTTGGCATCTAAGGTTGCAACACAACCCATTGACAATGTGCAAACATTGCCAGGCGCTGCGGTAACCAACGCAGCTGGACCATTCTCACAATCAAACACATATTCTAAACCCGGACAACAAGGCGGCGAAGTGGCCATTGATGCCAAAGATGTAATTCACATCAGTCTAAACGAAGGTTTAGATTCAAGTTGGCCATTTGGTCCAAGTATTCTTGACAGCGTGTTTAAAGTATACAAGCAAAAAGAAATGCTTGAAGACTCTGTTATTATCTATCGTGTACAACGTGCGCCAGAACGTAGAGTATTTTATATTGACACAGGCAACTTGCCAGCTCACCAGGCCATGGCCTTTGTTGAACGTGTCAAAAATGAAATCCACCAAAGACGTATTCCCACTCGCAACGGCGGAGCAAATGCAGTTGATGCCAGCTATAACCCATTGAGTATCATGGAAGACTTCTTCTTTGCTCAAACAGCAGACGGCCGTGGCAGTAAAGTTGAAACACTACCTGGCGGCACTGGTCTAGGCGAGATTGACGACTTGAAGTATTTTACAAACAAAATGCTTCGTGGCTTACGTATTCCCAGCAGTTACTTGCCTACAGGTCCAGATGACAGTGCCGCACAGTTTACAGACGGACGCATGGGCACAGCATTGATTCAAGAGTTCCGTTTCAATCGTTATTGCAGACGTTTACAAGGACTTATTGCTCCAATGATTGATCGAGAGTTCAAAGTCTTTATGAAGCAACGTGGCATTAATATTGACAGTTCTGATTTTGATTTGGACTTCTTAGAACCACAAAACTTCTCAGATTACCGCGAAATTGAAATCAACAATGCACGTTCAGCTGTATTCACACAACTAAGCGAAATCCCATATCTAGCACATCGTTTTAAATTGAAAAAATTCTTGGGCTTAACAGAAGACGAAATATTAGAAAACGAACGCATGTGGAAAGAAGAAAACACAGGTGCAGATGCAATGGCCACCAGTGGTGATGAAGCAGCAGGGTTTGGGGCAACAGGACTTAAAGGGCCCGGTGAAAGCGACTTAGATCTTGGTGCTGGTCTTGAAAACCTAGAAGCTGAAGGTGGCGGAGAGCCCGTTGCTGGCGCAGAAGGCGGAGCAGAAAGTCCAGTCCCACCAACACCACCGGCCGCATAAGTTTCACTTTTTAATAAGTAAGAGTATGAGATTTAACGACCTACTAGAAATTGAAGATGAAATTGAATCAGAAATTGACCCGGATGTGGCCTTTTATGGTGACATGCGTCGAAAACGTTTGACATTAGAGCATGTGAATCGTTTGAGAAAACTTCGAGATCTACGCAAGTATGAAGAATCCCAGCGTTTAGATTTAGTTAAAAAAATGTACGCTAGACCAGCTCCAGTCTAATACTAAGTTACATTTTTATTACGTTGTGGCGGGAAAAACTCCTGTTTTTCCGCCATATTCGCTATATTCCCCTGCGTCATTAGTAAGTAGTTATTGGTACGGTGTATTCAAATAATACACTTCCCCTTAGCGCAAGGAGAAATAAATGAGTAAATCAATCTTAGAACAGGCATTAGCTCACCTTCTTAATAAAGAAGAAGATCAAGCTAGCGCATTGTTACACGACTACTATGTAGGTATTGGCCGTAAAGTCTATGAGGACATTATGGCTGATGATATTGCCTTCGAAGACGAAGACACAACAGATTTAGAAGGTTCAATTGACGAAGTTGAAGCCGACTTAACAGAAGAAGGCGATGATATCGCCCCAGAAATGGGTGCTGACGAGCCAGTTGCAACAGACGACCTAGAAGCTGAATTAGGCGCAGGTGAAGAAGCAGAAGCAGTTGATGCTGATGCTGCTGACGTTGCAGACGCTATGATGGATGTTGAATCCGCATTAGCAAAATTAAAAGCAGAATTTGAAGAGATGGTTTCTGGCGCCGGTGAAGAAGAAATGGGCGCAGAAGAAGAAATGGGCGATATGGAAGCTGAAGAAGAAATGCCAGAAAGCATTGAAGAATCAGCAGAACTATCAGCAGTTTCTAAGCCAGACAACAGCGACAAAGCTGACGAAAAACGCAGTCCAGTTGCAGGCAAGAACCCAATGGGTGCTCGTCCAGCAGTTAAAATTGGTGCAAGTTCAGCTAGCGGTGTAGCAAGTGGTACAACTCCAGCCAGTGCTCCAAAAGCACAAGACATGGGCGGTACAACTAAGCCTAACCTCAGCAAAGTTTCAACAAAGGCTTAACCCATCATGCAAGTACAGCCACTACGCGAACATTTAAGTTTTGATCAGGCCAATTTGGTCATTGAGTCAAAAGAGTCAGCCGGTGGCGGTAAAGATCTCTACATGAAGGGTATTTTTATTCAAGGGGCACAACAAAACCATAACGGTCGTGTTTACCCTGTAAATGAAATTAGCCGTGCAGTAGAGAGCATAAAGTCTAGACTAGAACAAGGTTTTTCAGTATTAGGAGAAGCTGACCACCCAGATGATTTGCAAGTAAACATTGACCGAGTAAGTCATATGATTACTGACATGTGGATGGAAGGTGAAAACGGTTATGGTAAGTTAAAACTTATCCCTACTCCAATGGGAAACATTATTAAGACATTACTTGAAAGTGGTGTTAAGTTAGGCGTTAGCAGCCGTGGATCCGGCAACGTAACTGAAAGCGGCAAAGTTTCTGACTTTGAAATCGTTACAGTAGACGTTGTTGCACAACCCAGCGCACCTGAAGCCTACCCAACAGCAATTTATGAACGAGTAATGGGCAGTCGTAGACGTGCCGCCCTGATGGACGTGGCCTACGCGGCGACCTACGATAGGTCCGCACAAAAGCATCTCGAAGCAGAGATGCGTAGATTCATTCAGAATCTGAAATAAGTCTGAGGAAAAAACATGACACAATTTACAGAAATGTTAGGTTCAGTAGTTTTATCCGAAGAGGTGCGTGAGAATATCAACGCCGCTTGGGAAAAACACTTATCCGAAAGCCGTGAATCAGTTACAGCTGAGTTACGCGAAGAATTTGCTGGTCGTTATGAACACGATAAAAGCCAGCTAATTGAAGCAATGGACAAGCTAATGCAAGATACAATCTCTGCAGGTGCTGCCGAATTAAAAACTCTACGCGAAGAAGCCACGGCTCAACGTGTAAAGTATGCTGCCAAGATCAGCGAAGACGCAAAGTTACTACAGAAATTTGTAATGGAAACATTGGCAAAAGAAGTAGCAGAACTAAAGTCTGATCGTAAGTCACAAAAAGATGCAGTTGGTCAATTGGAAGAGTTTGCTTTGCGTAAACTAACTTCTGAACTAAGTGAATTGCACGAAGACCACAAGCAACTAGTTAATGCTCGCGTTAAATTAGTTGCAGAAGGACGTACAGCCATCAATGAAGCCAAAGCTACTTTCATCAAGAAAGCCAGCGAGAAAATCAATACAATGGTTGCTGAATCCTTTAAGAAAGAAGTAACACAATTAAAAGAAGACATCCGTACAGCCAAAGAAAATAACTTTGGTCGTAAGATTATGGAAGCCTTCGCTGCTGAGTTTATGGCCAGTAAGTTTGCAGACGGTACAGCCGTTAGCGAATTGAACAGTAAACTAGCTGAAATGAACACAAAACTATCAGAAGCTCAATCAACACTAACAAAAAAAGAACAACAAATTAGCGAGTCGCTTCGTCGTCAGCGCATTGCGGAAGATCAAGCACAGCGAGTTCGCGTCATGCAGGACCTATGCTCACCATTGTCTAAAGACAAGCGTGGCATTATGGAAGAGTTATTAGAAGGCACAGATACTGCTAAACTAAAAGACCAATTCCAAAAGTACCTGCCATCTGTTTTAAACGAGGAAGTTCGTCGTGAGAAGAAACAACTTGTTGAAGGACAGCAATCACAGAAGACTGTGGTTACAGGCGATAAGACAACGCAAGTTGTTGAATCCGCTCCAGCCGAAGCTGATGAAACAATTCAACAACTTCGTAAACTCGCTGGTATTAAGATTTAATTAGGAGACATACAAATGTCACAAGCTCTATTTGAAAGCAAAAATTGGTCTGCTACAAAGCAAGCCTTAACAGAAGGCCTACAAGGTCAACGCAAGACTACTATGGAAGTCTGCTTGGAAAATACTAAGAAGTATTTGACAGAAACAGCAACAGCCGGTGGCACAGCTTCTGGTAACATTGCAGTTTTAAACAAGGTTATTTTACCTGTTATTCGTCGCGTTATGCCAACAACTATCGCTAACGAATTAGTTGGTGTACAACCAATGCAAGGTCCAGTTTCTCAGATTCACACATTACGTGTACGTTATGCAGAAGCTGCTGACGCTGCTAGTAACGCAACTGGCAACATCGGCAAAGCCGTAGTTGTTAACGACGAAGCATTAAGCCCATTCAGCATTGCTACTCAGTACTCTGGTGCTGGTGGTAAAGGTGCTGCTACAGCAACTTTAGAAGGTGCTGGCGGTAAGAAGATGAACATCCAGATCTTGAAAGAGACTGTTGAAGCTAAATCACGTAAGTTAAGCGCACGTTGGACATTTGAAGCGGCTCAAGACGCTCAAGCTATCCACGGTGTTGACGTTGAAGCTGAAATCATGGCTGCATTGGCACAAGAAATCACAGCTGAAATCGACCAAGAAGTTATCGGTTCATTGATCAGCTTGGCTGGTTCTGCTTATGGTACATACGACCAAGCTGCTGTATCTGGTACAGCCAACTTCGTTGGTGACCAACACGCTGCTTTGGCAGTATTGGTAAACCGTGCTGCTAACGACATCGCTAGCCGTACACGTCGTGGTGCTGGTAACTACATCGTAGTTTCTCCAACAGCATTGACAATTCTACAATCTGCTACTACTTCAGCTTTTGCTCGTACAACAGAAGGTACATTCGAAGCTCCAACAAACACTAAGTTCGTTGGTACATTAAACAGTTCAGTTCGTGTTTACGTTAACCACTATGCAGGCGATGCAGCTCCGATCCTTATCGGTTACAAAGGTGCTAACGAAATGGACGCTCCAGCATTCTATTGCCCATACATTCCATTGATGAGCTCTGGTGTTGTTTTAGATCCAAACACATTCGAACCAACAGTTAGCTTCATGACACGTTATGGCTACGTTGAGTTGTCAAACAGCGCATCTTCTTTAGGTAACGCTGCTGACTACGTTAACACAATCGCTATTGACGCAGCAAACTTATCATTCATCTAATCTAAAAGTTAGAAGTTTGTTAAACAGAAAAAGGGCAGGCAACTGCCCTTTTTCATTGGCTAAGTATGGTATGTTTACAAGTATGCCAGTTAGATTAGAACGTGCAGGTCATTGCCAAAAGTGCGAATGGTATTATAGACCTGCAAAGCAATGCCGTCAGTGCGGATGTTTGGTCAATTTAAAAGTAACAATAGCTGCCGAAGAATGTCCCGTAGGCAAATGGAAAGCAGTTGAGCCAAGTGATGATTTTATATCAACTGTGGCCACTCGAGTACAAGAGTTCTTAAGTCCAAAAAAGTGATCCTAAGGTAAATAATGCATTAGGAGACACAGCATTATGCCAAAATTTGACAATTATAATGACTCGGGTGCATTTACACCATTAACTAGCGGAGCTCAAGCTAGTATTGATAATAAAATTCAAAACGGTGGTTGGTCAAGTGCCGACGAAGCCGCCAAGACCAAAGCTGTAGCAGACGCTGCCGCACAAGTAGCAGTTCAAGGTGCTACAAACACATTAGAAACAGATGACAAATTTGGCATCTTTATCAACTCAAAATGGCGTCCAATGATGGCATTTATCTACATGATTACTTGTACTACAGACTTTGTTATATTTCCAGTGCTATGGTCAATACTACAGGCAGTACAAGGTGGTCAAGTAACAAGTCAATGGAGTCCATTGACACTACAAGGTGCTGGATTGTATCATATTGCCATGGGTGCTGTACTAGGTTTAGCGGCTTATGGTCGTAGTCAAGAAAAGATTGCAGGGAAAAGTTAATGTCAATTAAGACCAATCACTCTACAGAGAGTTTAAAACCAGCATCAAATGTTTTAACAATTGAAGCCAAGGGTGCATTGGCCATCCCAGTGGGCAATCAAAGTGAACGTCCACAATTGCCATTGGCAGGGCATGTGCGTTTTGATCAAACATCAGTCAAGCCAGAATATTACAGTGGTAACAATTGGGAAGCATTGGCATCACTCAGCTATGTTGATATTCAAGATCAAAATTTACAAGATCAAATTGACTACATTGCCAGCAACACTGATCCAGCCGCAATAGATTCATTAACAGAGATTGTACAAAATCAACAAGTCATTAATTCAAACTTTTCAAATACAATCAATAACTTGTCGTTGGACAGTTTAACTGACACAACGATCAATGGTCCAACAAGCGGACAAGTTTTATCATTTGATGTTGTTACAGGTCAATTTAAAAATCAAACACATCAGTTTATTGTAGGAACCAAACAGTATGTTGCTGACGGAGTTAGAGCAACATTTGATCTTCAAGAAACTGTGGCCAGCACAAAT
>Ga0114959_10000823_pt1 | contig 28953 bp, 21 predicted proteins | sample C_130625_EF_Meta_FD_87317 | JGI IMG/M metagenome (GOLD analysis project Ga0114959, IMG submission 87317) | Freshwater microbial communities from Lake Croche, Canada to study carbon cycling - C_130625_EF_MetaG | ecosystem: Environmental > Aquatic > Freshwater > Lake | place: Lake Croche, Canada... | reverse complement strand
TTCATTTTTTCTTTCACCCCAATAATTGGCAATTGCTTTTTATTAATCAGTTGGTTAAAAGCAACCACTTCATTATCCATAATTTTTTTGAGTTTCGTTAATTGAACATCGGCCTGTCCGCCTAAGTCGGCTAGTGTTTCGCGCGCTTGTTTACTTGGTGGATTTTGACCACTAGCTGCTACGCCATAAAGCCCTGCCAGCTTATCGTTCAATCGAATAGGAAAATTCAATACGTCTTGAAAACTTTTTGATTTTGTTTGATACAGCGCTTCTTCAATAGTAGTTAGTTGTTTGGTAATACTGTCTGCCAATTGTTTGAGGTCTTTGATACCTGCTGTATCTTGTTTTGCAATAAAGTCTGTGATTTGTGTTTTAACAGAACGAATTTTTTTAATGCCTTTTTGAACGTCTCCAAACTTATTGCTGATGTCTAATAAAAATGCTACTTGTGCATCGTAATCGGCTTCTGTCATGGCATAATTCGGATTGGCTTTAATGACAAACGAAATGGTAGCTGAATCTTTTTCGAATTTAAATGTAGCAGTATATTTTCCTGGTGCTGCTTTTACGGTTCCTACGCCTCCGTTCCATAAAATCATTCCCTCTGATTTTTCGCCTGCAGGATAATTCATATCCCAAACAAATTGATTTAAGCCATCTGTAAATTCAAGTTTATCTGTTGGGTCTTTTGCTTTTTTTCCAAAGGTTTTAATCAATTTATTTTGCTTGTCATAAATACTAACAGACACTGCCGAAGAATCTGTTGCGCCTTTTAAATAGTAGTTAAAAATCACGCCGCTTAATGGATTTTCGCCCATGTTTTGCAAGCCCGTATTATTAGCTCTTTGTCTTCTTCCACCACCTTCTGTTCTGTAGACATCGTTAACTGCAAACACGTGTAATTTTTCATTAAAATTATTGTCTGATTTTTGTTGCAATAGGCTCAAATCGTCTAATACCCAAAACGCACGGCCTTGTGTGGCAACAATTAAATCATTTTCTTTAATGGTCATATCTGTAATAGGTACCATTGGCATATTCAACTGAAATTTCTTCCAATTGGTTCCATAATCATAACTAATATACATGCCGTATTCTGTACCCGCATATAATAAGCCAGGACGTTTGTGATCGGCACGAAGGGCTCTACTGAAATGCATTTTATCAATACCATTGGTAATGGTTTGCCAAGTTTTTCCGTAGTCTTCTGTTTTAAAAATATAGGGGGTAAAATCGTCTAATTTATATTTAGTACCTACTACATAGGCGGTACCTTTTTTAAATGGATCTGTTTCAATACAATTCCACATCATCCATTTTCCTGCGTCCGTGGGTGTTACATTTTCCCAATTTTTTCCGCCATCCTTACTCATATTTAATAGTCCATCATCTGAACCTATCCATAATAAATCTTTTTCTAGTGCAGATTCTATTCCAGTAAAAATGGTGCAATAATATTCTACAGAAGTATTGTCTTTTGTTATAGGACCGCCACTTGATACTTGTTTCGATTTATCATTGGTAGTTAAATCGGGGCTAATCGTTTCCCAACTTTGTCCTTGGTTTTCTGTTACAAATAAATGGTTGCCACCTGCATACAATCGCTTGGGATTATGGGGCGAAAAAAAGAAAGGAAAATTCCATTGAAAACGATACTTCAACACATCGGCACCGGCACCCATTGGATTATCGGGCCAAACATTGATGGCGCGATTTTCGCCAGTTTTATGGTCTAACCTCGATAAATATCCGCCATAATTTCCACCGTAAACCACATCAGGGTTTAATGGATCTGCTACAACATATCCACTCTCGGCACCTGCAGTGGTTTCCCAGTCTTTATCGGTAATTCCCGCACCTGTTGTACGACTTTTAATTCGAATAGTTGAGTTGTCTTGTTGTGCACCCAAAATATGATATGGGAATGCATTATCGGTTGTTACACGATAAATTTGAGCGGTTGGTTGGTTAGATAAACTGCTCCAGTTGTTGGCGCCATCATAACTAATTTGTGCGCCGCCATCATCTGCTACAATCATTCTATTGCCATCTTCGGGATCTATCCAAAGATCGTGGTGGTCTCCATGTGGTGTACTTACGCTTGCAAAAGTTTTTCCACCATCGCGGCTTCGCATGAATTCTACATTGGGGCAATATACTAGGTTTTCATTTTTAGGATCTACATATACTTTCGAATAATACCAAGCTCTTTGGCGAATATCATTGTCGCCACAACTAAGTGTCCAGGTTTCGCCTGCATCATTACTTACAAATAAACCACCAGCCGCATTTTCTACCAATGCAAAAACTTTATCTGTGTTAGATGGTGCAACAGCCATGCCTACAATTCCCCAAACTCCTTTTGGTAAACCTTTGTTAGCGGTAATATTTTTCCAGGTTTCTCCTCCATCAATTGATTTATACATGCCAGATCCTTCGCCACCACTTTCCATGCTATATGGTGTGCGAATCACGCGCCACATACCTGCATAAAAAACAGTCGGATTTCCTGGCTCCATTATTAAATCAGAACAACCTGTTTGCACATTTGCATATAATGTTTTTTTCCAAGTTTTTCCGCCATCGGTTGTTTTATAAACACCACGTTCTTCATTTGGTCCAAACAAATGTCCCATCACGCCCACCCAAACTGTATTTGGATCTTTTGGATGAATAATAATGCGGGTAATATGTCGTCCTTCTTTTAAACTAAGATTTTTCCAGGTACGTCCACCATCGTCGGAACGCCAAATACCACCAAGGCCTTCTGCAACATTACCACGCATGGTGTTCTCTCCTTCTCCAACATATATTACAGACTCATCACTTGGCGCAACGGCTACTGAGCCGATTGTTCCACCAAAATATTTATCAGAAATATTTTTCCAATTACTACCGCCATCGGTTGTTTTCCATACACCACCGCCTGTACTCCCAAAATAAAAATTCATTTTGTTTTTATAGCTACCAGCAACAGCGCCAGATCTTCCGCCTCTATAAGGCCCAATCGAGCGATATTTTATTTTTGAAAAAAGTATGGAATCGGCTGTTGATGCTGTTGCAACAATATTGGTAGTTAATTTACTTGCTTTCTTTTGTGCAAATCCGCTAAAAAAGAAAATACCAATGGCAAGAACTAGAAAATTTATTTTTTTCATTTGATTAGAATTGGACGTTTAAATTACGAAGCAATTGGCGCTTGAAAAAAAGAAATTATAAACGGCTTAACTTTATAATTGATACCTTCAAATGAAGTACTTAAAAGCATGAATCAGCAAACCTTTAGCATCAGTGGAAATTTGGTAGATATTTGGCAAAAAAAAATCTATCCAGCAACAATTGAAGTGGTTAATGGAAAGATTCATTCGATTCTACCCTTAACTGAAACCATTACAGGGAAATATATTTTACCAGGCTTTATTGATAGCCATGTGCATATAGAAAGCAGTATGCTAATACCTAGTGAATTTGCACGTTTGGCGGTGGTTCATGGAACAGTTTCTACAGTGAGCGATCCGCATGAAATTGCCAATGTATGTGGCCTTGCCGGAGTTGAGTTTATGATTAACAATGGCAAAAAAGTGCCTTTTAAATTTAATTTTGGGGCACCAAGTTGTGTGCCTGCTACCATATATGAAACAGCTGGTGCTGCATTAAATAGTGATGACGTAAAAAAATTACTTGAAAAATCGGAGATAAAATACTTGAGCGAAATGATGAATTTCCCTGGCGTATTGCACCAAGATGCTGAAGTAATGAAAAAGATTGAAGCCGCACATGCACTAGGTAAACCAGTTGATGGTCATGCTCCTGGACTCATGGGTGAACTTGCTAAACAATATATTAATGCTGGTATTTCTACCGACCATGAATGCTTTACTGCAGCTGAAGCACTTGATAAACTTGGGTTTGGTATGAAAATTATTATACGCGAAGGTAGCGCTGCAAAAAATTTCGAAGCCTTAATTGAATTAATAAATGACCATCCTAACCAAATACTTTTTTGTAGCGACGACAAACATCCAGATAGTTTAGAAGCAGGTCATATCAATCAATTGTGCGCACGTGCTATTGCAAAAGGCATTGACCTTTTTAAGGTATTGCAAGCGGCTTGTGTAAATCCTGTATTGCATTATAAATTAGATGTAGGATTGCTGCGCCAAGCTGATGCTGCAGATTTTATTGTAACAGATTCACTAACCCAATTTATTATTAACCAAACATATATTGATGGAAATTTGGTAGCAGACAATGGCCAAAGCTTTATTGTATCTGTAAAAGAAAATCCTATCAATCAATTTGTTTGCAACGAAATTGAAACTAGCGCCTTAGCCTTATTAGCAAAAAATTACCCTAGCCAAGACCAAAAAATTCCAGTGATTGAAGCCTTAGATGGTCAATTAATGACCAATAAACTTTGGTTAAAAGGTAAAGAAATTAATGAGGCTCTTGTAATCGATATAGATAATGATATTTTAAAAATGGTAGTCGTAAATCGATATCATACTACTCCTATTGCAAAATGTTTTATTAAAAATTTTGGCTTCAAAAAAGGTGCCATTGCCTCTTCTGTTGCACACGATAGTCATAATATTATTGCTATTGGAACAACCGACGAAAGTTTGTGCAAAGCCATTAATTTAGTCATTAAAGAAAGCGGAGGTATTAGTTGTGTAGACGGAGAAAATTCATTGGTACTTGGTCTGCCGGTTGCAGGACTAATGAGTGCCGATGATGGCTATGCCGTTGCTAAATCTTATACCGAAATTGATGCAATGGCAAAAAGCCTAGGAAGTAAGCTGCAAGCACCTTTCATGACACTAAGCTTTATGGCATTACTCGTAATCCCGCATTTGAAATTAAGTGATAAAGGATTGTTTGATGGCGATCAATTTTCGTTTCTTTAGGCTTCTTGTCCTATCCAAACAGCACCGCCAATACTACTACGCGTAGCACCTGTAACACTGTGTAATACGGTGTTTTCTTCTCGCCATCTTAATACTGCTAACAAGCCCATTACTAAAGCTTCTTTGTAGTCAATTAATTGTTTATCGGGTACCACCACTTCTATTTGATATGCTTGTAAAGTTTTTGCAATGCTACTCACCAAAAACTGGTTGTGCGCACCTCCGCCAGTGACCAATAGTTTGGCATTTGGAAGCGGATTTCGTGCATGCAAATAATTTACAGCATACCCTATTTGCATAGCAATATGTGCTGTATATGTATGCAATGCATCGGGTACAGATAATTGGTGCGATTGTACAATCGGATATACCAGTTCTGTTCCAAAATTATTTGCAAGCGATTTGGGATAAGGTTGCTGATAATAATCCAATGCATTTAATTCGGTTAATAGTGCAGTATTTAATTGTCCGCTTGCAGCCATACTCCCTCCATCGTCATAGGCATTGCCAACTTCGTTGCACAACATATTCAGCACCCTGTTCGCTACACAAATATCATAGGCTATAATTCCTGATAATTTATTAGCAGAAATATTTGCAATGCCGCCAATATTTAATAAATAATGATAGTCCTTTAATAATAATTTTTCGCCTACTGGTACAATTGGAGCACCTTGTCCGCCAAGTGCAATATCCATCATACGTAAATCGCTAACGGTATTAATTCCGGTAACAGCTGCAATTGTAGCGCCGTTTCCTAACTGACCAGTAAAGCCCAATGCTGGTGCATGAAAACTGGTATGCCCGTGCGAACCAATCAACTGAACCTGGTGTTCTAATTTATTTTCAGCTATAAATTGGTTGACCATATCTCCAGTAAACTTTCCGTATTGGGCATCTAATAATAAATAGTCTTTAGCCAACAAATTAGTAGCATTGGTTAATCGATTAATCCACTCTTTAGAATAAGGATAGCAGGCTGCTGCTTTTACAGAATAACTCCATTCTCCTCCACTCTCCATATACTCTGCAAACACAAGGTCTAGCCCGTCTAAACTACTCCCACTCATTAGTCCTATTGCTTTGTAAAACATAAATTTCCTATTACAGTGGTTTGATTTTAGATTTGAACTCTCAAATCTACCAAAATCTACTTGCAATAAACTCAAAAGCCATGATTGTAAATTTAAGCAAACACCATAGCCTAGTTAGTAACTGGGTGGCCGAATTAAGAGATGTAAATGTGCAGGGCGATCGGATGCGTTTTAGGAGAAACCTTGAAAGAATAGGTGAGGTTGCCGCTTATGAAATTAGCAAAGAGCTTCCTTGGTATAAGGTTGAAACACCTACCCCATTGGGCATTCACGAATCAAAAGCACTCGCAGAACAACCCGTTTTGGCAACTATTTTAAGGGCGGGCATTCCATTGCACCATGGTATGATGAACTATTTCGACAAAGCAGACCATGCTTTTATTTCGGCTTATCGCAAACACCACCACGATGGTAGTTTTGAAATTAGCCTCGAATATATTAGCAGCCCGTCTTTAGAAAATAGAATTGTAATTATTAGCGACCCAATGTTAGCCACAGGGGCTTCTTTGGTTAAAACTATTCAAGAAATTAAAAGGGAAGGCAAGCCTAAAGCCATTCATATTGTTGCAGCCATTGCTTGTACGGTAGGTATTGAATTTGTGCTTCGTGAAGCTGGCGATACCATTAAAATTTGGTGTGGCGACATTGACGATGAATTAACCGCAAAAGGATATATCGTTCCAGGATTGGGCGATGCCGGCGACCTAGCTTTTGGCTCTAAAATGCAATCTTAACAAGCTGAAAAATTCGTTAATGCCTTATTAATTTTCATATAATAAACAGGTAGTTAGCGTCTTTCGCTTACATTCGATAGACTGATGGGGAAATTAAAATTCATAGGACTAATAATTTGTGTGTCTTTGCTGAACAATGCGTTGGCACAGGACCCTCATTTTTCGCAATTTTTCTCATCTCCTCTTACGTTAAATCCAGCATTCACTGGTAAGTTTTTTGGCTCTTATAGGGTTTCAGGAAATTATCGCAACCAATGGCCTACCATCAACAATGCATTCAGTACCGCTACAACCTCACTTGATTTTCACTTACTTCAAAAACACATTGCTGATAACGATATTTGGGGCGCAGGTTTTGTAGGATACAATGACAATAGTGCTAACGGAGCTGTAAAATTTAATTACGCTTCTTTTTCAACTGCATTTCATAAAGGCTTGGACGAAGATGGTCTTCAACAAATTGGTGCAGGTTTTCAAATTACTTATGCCAATATGCTTATTAATACCACAAGCCTTAAATTCGAAGATCAATTAACAAGTGCTGGTTTTACGGGTGTTAGCTCTGAAGTGTTTAGTAATACTAGTTTGCAAACCAATTATATAGACTTAAATGCGGGCGTGTTGTATAATGGCAGTACTTCAGAACGCAATAATTTTTATTTTGGATTAAGTCTCTACCATATTAATCGGCCCAATCAATCTTTTACTGGCGCTAATTTCAATTTAAATCCTAGAGCAACTATAAACGCAGGTGCTTATTTACCTGTTGGTTTTGCTACCACATTGCATGTTAGTGGTATTCAAATGTACCAAGGCGGTGCTTCTGAAACCGTTTTGGGTGGCGCGTTCCAGTTTGCAGCTGACCCCGAAGCGGCTAAGCCAACAAGTTTTTTTGCGGGTGCTTGGCTAAGGTTAAATGACGCCATTATACCTTATCTAGGATTAGAATTTGACGACTTTAGACTAGGTGCTACTTACGACTATAATATTTCGTCTTTAAGAACTGCTTCACTTAGCAGAGGAGGCATTGAAGTGTCATTGATTTATACCCGTAGACCTTCTAATGATAGGCCTGTTAATTGCCCTAAATTTTAACCGTTTATTTTGGCCGATTTGCTAAAAATCGCTGCCAATTATTTTGGTTGGCAATTACATCATTATGCCCCTTGTTACTATATATAAACAAGTTTCGTTGATTCTTTAAAGTATTTGCATCCACTTCATTTTCGTTCATTGATACTGGTTTTAATTGCAAAGAATCCTGCATATAATTTTTAATGTATTGGGTGTTTTGAAAAGTGCCTCCGTCTTTTGTATAAATTGCTACAAACCGATGTTTTTTTGATGCTGCTAACCAAGCCAAATACGCTTCATTGCCCCCATACAATGCATCAAATAAAAGCAATTCTTTTACAGGATAATATTGAATGATTTTACTTATCACTCTATACGCACCACTATGTCCTGCTAGTGTAATAGGGATTTTATTTATGAGTTTGCTTTGCTTGTTTGAAATGATATTGTTTAGTGCTAGCTGACCTAATAATTCATTTACAAAATATTCAAACACACCAGGATTTTCCATTTTTCCTCCATAACTATCTGGAGCATTTTTGGGCCCTTCCGGAAAAATTAAAATCGCATTTCTACCTGTAGCTTCAAATTGTTCCATTAATTTAAATTGCTTAGCAGCAGTATCAATATTGTTATTCCATCCATGAAACCAAACCACCAATTCAAAAGGCTTGTTTTTCGAAAACCCTGTTGGCACATACACTAGCACACTGCTATCGTTGTAGTGATTGGCAAAATCAAATACTTGTTTATTGTATATATGTCCATGCATTCTAGCTGTGTCTGGAAAAGGACTATAAGCTGAATGGTATCGTATAAGTCTAGCTTGCTGAGCATTTGCAAATGAACATAGCAATAAGACAAGGTATAAAAAAATGCTATTTTTCATATTGAAAAAATGAATAAATCAGTCACTAAATCTAAGTATTAGTTTGATAATACCCCATTTTTCGCCTACTAAATTGGAATCAATTACCTTTGCAATTCTAAAACACCCCCTCTTGCTAAAAGAAATGATCATTGCTGTGCGGGCTTATTTTGAAGCCCACCGGTTTATAAAAAAACACAAACTCTGGAAATGGATTCTCATTCCAGGTATTTTGTATGCGCTATTATTTGTAATTGGCATGCACTATTTTAGTGAAAGTTCTAGCAATTTTATTGAATGGTTGAGTTTAAAAACAGGCTTAAAAACATGGCTAGATAAAATCAATTCTAGTTTTTTAGGATTCTTATTTACAATAGGCAGTTTGCTACTTTGGTTAATTTTATTGTTATTTTATTTCTCTTTATTTAAATACCTTTTTTTAATTGTAGGATCGCCACTTTTTGCTTACTTAAGCGAAAAAACAGAAGCCATTATTGAAGGAAAAGATTTGCCATTTAATACTACTCAATTTTTTAAAGACATTTTACGGGGCATTAAACTTTCTGCAAGAAATAGTTTTTGGCAAACGGTCTATACCATTTCAATTTTGGTATTGAGTTTGATTCCTATTTTAGGCTGGCTAACACCTGCAATAGCTGTGATTATTGAATGTTATTATTATGGCTTTTCTATGCTTGATTACAGTATGGAGCGCCATAAAAAATCGCCTGCAGAAAGCATTTACTATATAAGTAGTCACAAAGGTTTGGCTATAGGCAATGGTTTGGTATTTTATATCATGCATTTATTGCCCATTATTGGTTGGATACTAGCACCAGCATATGCTGTTGTGGCTGCAACGCTTAGCATGTATCCTTTAAAGCAAAATGAAAAATAAATATGGCCATTGGTAAAGTATATTTAATTCCTACCGTACTTTTTGAGGAACATTTAGAAACAATTCCAGCATATATTTTAGATGCTGTTAAAGACTGTCAAGGCTTTTTTGTTGAAAACGAAAAAACAACCCGTCGATTTTTTAAGAAAATTTGGAAGGAAATGGTGATTGACGATTACCAATGGTTTGCTATTCACAAAGCAGAGCCTGCAGTGAAAGCCCAATTTATTCAACTACTAAAATCTGGTAAAAATATTGGTATTGTAAGCGAAGCAGGATGTCCGGGTGTGGCAGATCCTGGCCAGCATTTAATTGCCGCAGCACAACAAGCCAATATACCCATCAAACCCTTGGTAGGACCGAGTTCTATTTTATTGGCATTAATGGCTAGTGGCATGAACGGGCAATGCTTTCAGTTTCATGGATACCTACCTATCGATTCCTTAGAACGCAAAAATAAAATCAAAGAATTAGAAGCCGATTCAAAAAAAAGAAATTGCACACAAATATTTATAGAAACACCTTACCGCAATAATTCTTTAATAAAAGATATATTAACTACTTGCAACGAGACTACGCAGTTTTGTATGGCAGTAGACATTACTGCAGCAACAGAATCTATTCTTACCAAAACCATTAAGGTTTGGAAAAACCAAACGCCTGATATACACAAGCGCTTGGCCATTTTTTTATTACACGCCCAATAATTTTATTATTCGCAAATAATTACAATCCATATTGATCTATTAAATAAATCAATCCTGCCATATTTACGGCACCTAATAATAATTCTCTTTTGTGTACGTTTTCAAACACATCAGACCTAGCATGGTGAAAATCAAAATAGCGTTGCGCATCAGGAATTAAACCAGCAAGTGGGGTTCCAAATGTTTGATTCAACGGCCCTATGTCGGCTCCGCCTCCACCATCAATTAGTTTGTCAATGCCATAAGGTTTTAACAAGGGTAACCAAGATTGTACTTTTAATAATTGTGCTTTGTTATTCATTGAAAAACCAAATCCTCTTGGCGTAAATCCACCCTCATCACTTTCTAAAGCAAATACGTGTTTCTCATGATTGATTTTGGCTTGTTCTGCATATTTTAAACCACCGCGTAATCCATTTTCTTCGTTGGCAAAAAGCACAAAACGAATGGTATGACGGGGTTGGTATCCAATGGCTTTCATGGCGCGCATAATTTCAATAGTATGTACTACTCCAGCGCCATCATCATGAGCGCCTTCATTTACATCCCAACTATCTAAGTGCCCGCCTATGGTAATAATTTGATCGGCTAAATCTGTTCCTTTTAATTCACCAATTACATTATGCCCAATTGTATCTGGCAACATCTTTCCATTGGTACGTATTGACACTTTATAGCCTGCTTTTAATCCCCATAAATAATCGGCATCTCTAGGGCCTACCGCCACCGCTGGAATTTTAGGAAAACTATCAACATAAGCCATTGCGCCTGTATGCGGATCATTAGCCGTTGACTCAGTTAGCGAACGAACCATTACCGCAACGGCACCATATTTTGCTGCACGACTTGGTCCTGTAACCCGATACTTACCCACCTGACCATAAGAAACAAAGGGTTCTATATTTGTTGGATTGAAACCAAAATTATAGTACACGATTTTGCCTTTTACTTCCTCCTTTCTTTTTTCTAACTCGTCGAAACTAGCCACCATCAAAACTTCTGCTGTAATGGTTTTGCCGTTTGTGCCAAGTGAATTACCTAGTGCCAATACATCTAATGCGCGATTTGCTTTTTTATGATCTAACTCAGTAATAATTGCTTGGTCTTTACCACCACGAACCCAGTGTGGCACTATACATTCTTGTAAGTATACTTTATCTGCTCCTTGCTGTTCTAAAGTGATTTTACCCCATTGAACTGCTTTTGCAAACTGAGGAGATCCCGCTAAACGTCCACCTACTTGTTTGGTTAATTGATAAAGCAAATCGTATGCTTTTCCGTTTCTAAGAATTTCATCCGACAAACGCTTGAGCATTACTGAATCTTTGGTTTGTGCATTTGCCATTAAAGGCAAAATTGCTAAAAGGGCAATTAGTTTTTTCATCCGTTGGGAGTTTTTGATAATTTGAAAAAAACATTAAAGACTTTCGATAATGTTTAACTATTGATAAAGTTAACCAATTGTTGTGTTTGAACAAGTATGGATGAACGGCGATATTGATATGGATAATTAATTGTTACTTGCAGACTATTCAGAAAATGCTGTTTTGAATTCATTGAACTAAACTACAACGGTATGCGCATAGGAATAGTTTGCTATCCAACTTTTGGTGGAAGTGGTGTTTTAGCTACAGAATTGGGTAAGGCATTGGCCGATGAAGGCCATGAAGTACATTTTATTACTTATCAACAACCCGTTCGGCTCAACGTATTCAATGCCAATATTTTTTATCACGAAGTAAGTGTACCTACTTATCCTTTGTTCGATTACCCACCATACGAAGTAGCATTAGCTAGTACAATGGTGGATGTAATTATGAACCACGATTTAGATTTGTTACATGTACACTATGCCATACCACATGCATCGGCAGCTTATATGGCTAAGCAAATTGTAAAGCAAAAAAATGGCAGAAATATTCCTGTCATTACCACTTTGCACGGAACCGATATAACATTGGTTGGTAAAGACAAAACATACGAACCAGTAGTTACTTTTTCTATCAATGAAAGCGATGCAATTACTGCAGTGTCGCAAAATTTAAAAGACGAAACCTATCGCTCTTTTGCAATCACCAAAGAGATTGATGTGATTTACAATTTTGTAGATGTAAATCGTTTTAATAAAAAACCCATTGATGCCTTTAGAAAAGTAATTGCACCTAATGGCGAAAAAATTATTATTCATGCGTCGAACTTTAGAAAAGTAAAACGTATTGACGATGTGGTAAAAATATTTTCTGCTATTCGCAAAGAAATGCCAGCTAAATTATTAATGGTGGGCGACGGACCTGAAAGGCATGCAGCAGAAGACCTTGCGCGCGAATTGGGTATTGAAGATGATATTCGTTTTTTAGGAAAGCAAGAACAAATGGAAGATATTTTAGCGGTAAGCGATGTTTTTTTATTGCCTTCTGAATACGAAAGTTTCGGACTTGCCGCTCTCGAAGCAATGGCTGCACGCACGGTTGTTATTAGTACCAATGCTGGTGGACTTGCCGAAATAAATATTCAAGGTGTTACTGGATTTATGTCGAATGTTGGAGACATTGCATCAATGAGTACTAATGCCATCAATTTATTAACAAACGAAACTGCTTTATTAAAAATGAAAGAAGCTGCTTATGAGCAAGCTTGTTTGTTTGATATTAGTAAAATCATTCCGGTGTACGAGAAATTGTATAGTCGGTTTTGCAGAATGCAGCTGAACTAAGCACTTCATTAATACTTTGTAAAATTATTGCACACATTTGTTTTAACGCATCTTCTTCAATTATTAAAGGAGGCGCAATACGCAAGCGATCTGCTGCAAATAAAAACCAATCGGTAATTAATCCATTTTGCACACACTGGTGCACGATTGCCTGATTTAATTCGGCAGTTGCAAATTGAATAGACATCCATAATCCAGCCGATCTTTTAGCCATAATTGCGGGATGAACAACCAACTCATTTAATATTTTTTCTTTAGCAAAAACGGCGTCAATGTATTTACCGTCTAATAAAACTTCTAAAGCCGCTTTACCCGCTGCACAAGAAACTGGATGCCCACCAAATGTAGTGATGTGGCCTAATACAGGATTATGCGTAAGCGTGTTCATTAATGCATAATCTGCAATAAAAGCACCAAGTGGCATTCCACCGCCCAAGGCTTTTCCTAGTAATAAAATATCTGGCACAATACCATATTGTTCAAATGCCCATAAGGTACCGGTTCTGCCAAATCCTGCTTGTATTTCATCTAATATTAATAGTGCCCCTTTTTCTTTACATTTTTTATGGAGTGCTTGCACCCATTCAATGTTTGGTTTAATAATACCAGATTCTGCTTGCACTGTTTCAATGATCACACAGGCTGTTTGCTCATCAATTGCATCAATTGCATCAATTCCATTAAAATTTACATGGTCAATGCTAGGCAGCAAAGGTCTAAAAGCATTGCGCCAGTATTCATCTCCCATTACACTTAATGCCCCTTGTGTACTGCCATGGTATCCCTGATTACAAGCTATTATTTGATGCTTTCCAGTAACTCTTTTGGCCAGTTTCATGGCTCCTTCAGTTGCTTCGGTGCCACTATTGGTAAAGTACACACAGTTTAAACTTTGGGGCAATTCTTCGGTTAGCATTTTGGCATAAGCCACCTGCGGAGCTTCTATAAATTCGCCATACACAATTAAGTGCATATAGTCTGCAGCTTGGTCTTGTACTGCTTTTACTACTGTTGGATGACTATGCCCAATATTACAAACACTAAAGCCCGAAATCATATCTAGGTATGTCTTTCCATTGGCATCCCATAAATGAATACCAGCCGCTTTTACCATTTCAATACCTATTGGCTTGGTAGAAGTTTGCGCTACATGTGATAAAAAAACTTGTCTGTTTGAAAGCATCATCTAATTGCAAACTTACAAAGAACCCGAGGTTTATCGGCAGAAAAAGGATTGCATCTAGTAACTTCGTTCTATATACCTTAAAAATCTGCTTATGGCACTCATTCTTCCTGTTCAAGGCAAACATCCGCAAATTGCAAAAAACTGTTTTATTGCACCCAATGCAACAATTGTAGGAGAAGTATCAATGGGTGAAGAATGTAGTGTTTGGTTCAATGCAGTGATTAGGGGCGATGTGCACTTTATTAAAATGGGTAATCGCGTAAATGTACAAGACGGCGCTATTATTCATTGCACTTATTTAAAAAATCCTACCACAATTGGCAACAATGTATCCATCGGACACAATGCTATGGTTCACGGGTGTACCATACACGATAATGTACTAATTGGAATGGGTTCAATTGTAATGGATCGTTGCGAAATTCAAAGCAATTCAATTATTGCTGCGGGCGCTGTTGTTTTAGAAGGAACCATTGTTGAAGCGGGTTCAATTTATGCTGGTGTTCCTGCAAAAAAAGTAAAGGATGTGTCGGAAGAAACCATTCACAACGAAATCAATCGCATCTCTGCTAACTATGTAAAATATGCTTCTTGGTTTTCTGAAAACAACGATACGCCTACAAAATAAACGCTTGTTTTAATAATTAATTTCTTCCATCTTTTCTAGGATGGTACAATAACTTACGTATCGTTCAATAGAAACTATTCCGCTATTAACGCCTTCTTTAACGGCACAGCCTGGCTCATTAATATGCATGCAATTATTAAACTGGCATTGACTAATGAGGTTGCGCATTTCTGGAAAATAATGCGACAATTCCTGCTTAGGAATATCCACCAAACCAAACTCACGTAAACCAGGTGTATCAATGATTTGACCGCCAAAGTCTAGGTCGAACATTTCGGCAAAAGTGGTCGTATGCATTCCTTTCCCACTCCATCCACTCACCTCTTGGGTACGTAATTTAAACTGCGGAAAAACGGCATTAATAAAAGTTGATTTTCCTACGCCACTGTGGCCACTCAATAGGCTTACTTTGTTCTGTAATAATTTTTTTATTTCGTCTATGCCCGTTCCATTTTGTACGCTAGCTAAAATAACGGTATAACCAATTGCTTCGTATACTTTTTTCAACTCTTGAAATTGTACTAATTCTTTGGCACGGTATAGATCTGATTTATTAAATACAATTATTGCAGGAATATGATATGATTCACAAGACAATAAAAATCTGTCTATAAACCCTTGTGATGTTTTTGGATCTTTTAATGTAGCAAATAAAACACACTGGTCTAAATTACTCGCTACAATATGGTGCATGCGTTTGTTGTGCGGAGAAATTCTTGCTACATAATTTTTACGCGGATAAATTTCATGGATGATAGCCGATTCTTCGAGCACATCTTCTATTTCCATTTCAACTTCATCGCCAACAGCTATTGGGTTAGTAGAAGTAATGGCATCTATCTTAAAAATCCCTTTTATCCGGGCATTAAAGGTTTTGCCTGCTTTGTTCTTGGCAAAATACCAACTACCAGTAGATTTATAAATCAATGCTTTCATTCAAAGCAAAGATAATACCCCACCACATCGCAAGCCAATAAAATAGCAAACTTGGCTTAAAATGGAAAATTTTGCTAAATATTAACCACTTAACACCCCTAAAAACCTAATCCCTGAGTAGCTAGCAACCTAATTTTAATATCTTCGCTGCTATGTTACCATTTGAACATGATAAAGTAGTACCCAATAAAGCGAGCACCCAAACCAAAAAGGACCAGGTGGCCGAAATGTTTAATGATATTGCTTTTAAGTACGATTTTTTAAACCGATTTTTAAGCGCAGGTATCGACAAAGGTTGGCGAAAAAAGGCTATCAGAGAATTAAAAAGCTTAAACCCTCAATTAGTACTAGACGTTGCAACGGGTACTGGAGATGTGGCCATCATGACTTATCAAGCCTTGCATCCAACAAAAATTATTGGCATTGATATTTCGGAAGGAATGCTAGCATTGGGTAGACAAAAAATTGAAAAACTAGCACTTACCCAATCAATCGAATTATTTACCGGGGATAGTGAAACAATAAAATTTGATGCTAACTATTTTGATGCAGTTACCGTTGCTTTTGGCGTGCGTAATTTTCAGTACCTCGAAAAAGGACTGCTTGAAATGTTACGTGTATTAAAACCAGGAGGCAAATTAGTAGTACTTGAATTTTCTAAACCCAGTTTTGCACCAGTTAAGGCCTTTTATAAATTTTATATGAATGTAATAGGGCCAAGTATTAGTAAATTATTTGGTAGTAATAAAGCAGCTTATCAATACCTCAATGATAGTGTGCAGGCATTTCCGGAGGGACAAACCTTTTTAAACTTAATGAATGAAGCAGGATTTACCCAAACTTATTTAATCAAGCTTAGCTTAGGAATATGCACGATTTACTGCGGAAGCAAACCATAATAATTTTCGCATTCGCCTTTTTTATACTGGCTGGCTACAAAAGCCAAGCCCAGAGGCAATTGTATCGTCAAGACCACGACGATTTGCCTTATTATTTTGGATTAACACTAAGTTATAATTCATCTTATTTACACCAAACCAAAAGTGATAAATTTTTACAATCAGATAGTGTGATGATTGCTGAACCAGGTGCTAGTGGTGGTATTGCACTAGGTTTATTAGGCACTTTACGCATCAATGATTACTGGCAATTTAGGGCTAACCCACAGTTAATTATTGGAGGCTCTAAATACCTGTCTTATAATTTATTACATACCGGAGCTGGTGAACCTGATTTTCAACGAAAAATAATGCCATCAAATATTGTAAGCTTTCCTTTTCAACTGAAATTTAATTCAGATAGAATTGGTAATTTTAGAACTTATTTGTTGGGAGGTATAAAATACGATATTGACCTAGCCAGCAATTCAACTGCTAGAAATGCAGAAGACCTCATTAAATTAGCTCGATACGATTTTGGTGTAGAGGTTGGCATAGGATTTAATTTCTATTTACCATTTGTAACCATCTCTCCAGAAATTAAAATCAGTAACGGATTAAGTAATTTACACCAGGTAGACCCTGCATTAAAGTTTTCGAACGTGTTAGATAAAATACAGTCTAGAATGATTGTGTTCTCTATACATTTCGAAGACTAATAATAATTACTGTAGATAATTAAAAACATGATTATGCAAAATTATTTAATAAAAAACACTTGTGTTGTTAACGAAGGATCACAATTTTTTGGTGATGTATTCATTAAAAATGGTAGAATAGAAAAAATTGCCGCAAGTATTAATGCAGATGGAAATACCATAGAAATTGACGGATCGAACCAATATTTATTACCTGGTGTTATTGACGATCAAGTGCATTTTAGAGAACCAGGATTAACACACAAAGCAACCATCTATACCGAAGCAAAAGCAGCAGTAGCAGGTGGTGTGACGAGTTTTATGGAAATGCCCAATACCAACCCCCCAGTATTTACACAAGAACTATTAGAAAAAAAATATAGCATTGGCAAAGAAAGTTCATTAGCCAATTATTCTTTTTTCATGGGCACTTCTAATGATAATTTAGAAGAAATTTTAAAAACCAACGAAAAGAAAAATGAAGTTTGTGGGGTAAAAGTTTTTATGGGATCTTCTACTGGAAACTTACTTGTAGACAACCCACTAATTTTAGAAAATTTATTTGCAGGTAGCGAATTGTTAATTGCTACCCATTGCGAAGAAGAACGCATCATTAAAGAAAACCTTGCCAATATTCTTGCACAAAACAGACCACTAACCGCTGCAGACCATCCAATTATAAGAGACGAAAATGCTTGTTTTGAATCGTCATTTAGAGCAGTTCAATACGCCAAAAAATACAATAGTCGTTTGCATATTTTGCATATTACCACTGCAAAAGAATTACAATTGTTTACCAATATGATTCCTTTAAAAGACAAAAGAATCACAGCAGAAGTTTGCGTACACCATTTGCATTTTACAAGTAACGACTATGTAAAACTTGGCAATCAAATTAAATGTAATCCAGCAATTAAGGCACCTGAAAATAGAACGGCATTATGGGAGGGCTTATTAGATGATCGTTTAGATATTATTGCAACAGATCATGCGCCACATACTTGGGCCGAAAAACAAGAAGACTATTTGCACGCCCATGCAGGGCTTCCACTAGTACAGCATGCCTTATCGTTAATGCTTTATTATGTGCAAGAAGGAAAAATTAGCATTGAAAAGGTTGCAGAGAAAATGAGCCATGCAGTAGCCGATTGTTTTCAAATAAAAGAAAGGGGATATATTAGAGAAGGATACCACGCAGACCTTGTGCTTGTAAATATGCAGCAACCAAACACCGTTCATAAAGAAAATATCTTGTATAAATGTGGTTGGAGTCCATTAGAGGGGTTTCGTTTTCCAGCAACTATTACAAATTGTTTTGTGAATGGACATTTGGTTTATGGAAATGGTGTGTTTAATGAATCTAAGATGGGAATGAGACTACAATTTGACCGATAAGCCAAACTATGCAAGTAGACAAAACCACATTGACCGACCTTTCCATTTTTCATACAGACGAAGATCAGTCTGTTTTTAGTCACTTGAATTTCACCCATACTAATGGTGGACGAGAATATTTAAAGGGTTTGCTAAGCAGCCCTTTAACAAGCATTAGCAAAATACAAACAACACAGCAGACCATTCAAATACTGCAAAAACTACAAAATGAATGGCCTGTAACACTTATTAACAATGGCGCCTTATTAGTCATTGAAAAATTTTACGAAACTGCTATTGATATTTACCCACAGCATCCTGCACCAATCAACAGTTGGATCTATTCTATTTTACATGCCCCAGATTATTCTATTACAAAATATACTGTTACGCATGCTGTTTCATTTGTAAAAGGCATGCAACAAATAGTAGATTTATTTGAGCAAGCGCCTATGAATGAGCAAATAACTATTTGGGCAAATGATATAGGCAACTTATTAAATAAACCAATTATTCAAGAAATGCTAACGGTAGAAAATAACCGCCCGCTTTCTCCACAACAAGTACTTAAAATTGGTGGGTTTTTACGGACCCATTTTAAAAGAGCTGCAGTTGCTTTAAGCGATATTTTTTGTAGAATGGATGCATACATGAGTATGGCTATAGCAGGAGATAAGTATGGGTTAGTTTTTCCTGAATTTCAACAGAGCGAACAACCCGTTGTAAAAGCGAATGGATTATTTCATTTGCTATTACCAACTCCAGTAGCCTACAATACCACACTTGATATTCACCAAAACTTTATTTTTCTAACCGGCGCAAATATGGCAGGAAAGAGCACCTATATTAAAGCCATAGGCCTTAGTGTTTACTTAGCACATCTCGGAATGGGCGTACCTGCTAAATCTATGCAGTTGAGTTTTTTTGATGGCCTCTTAAGCAATATTCAAGTAGAAGACAATATTTTTAAAGGCGAGAGTTATTTTTTTAATGAAGTTCAACGCATTAAAAAAACACTTGAAAAAATAAGTGATGGAAAAAAATGGTTGATTTTAATTGATGAACTTTTTAAAGGAACGAATATTCAAGATGCCATGAAATGCAGTACCGCTGTAATTGAAGGCCTCCGCAAAATGAATCAAAGCTTATTTATTTTATCAACCCATCTCTACGAAATAGGAGAAAATTTAAAACAATACTCAAATATTCAGTTTCGCTATTTTGAAACTAAAATGGAAAACGAACAATTAAGTTTTAGCTTCCATTTAAAAGAGGGTATTAGCAACGATAGAATTGGGTACTTAATTCTACAGCGCGAGGGAGTAACCAAAATATTAGATAGTCTCTAATTAAAACAAGAATTATCCCTATCTTACAATTCAACCTTAAAATTATCTTTATGAAGATTGCTTTAGTAGTCATTGGCTTATTTTTTAGCGCAATAAGTTTTGCGCAATTACAACCGCTTTTATCTAAGGTTTACTCATACAAAGATGCACCTACAGTAAGTTCAAAAAAAGCAGCAATCAAAACAATATTTAACGGATCTGGCGCTATTTTATCGAACCATAATATTAAAGTTGTGGCATTAATAGCTGGTAAAAAAATGAATTACGAAAAGGAAAACTCAACCGAACTTTTTATTATTGTTAAAGAGGGTTCGCTTTCCATTAGTTTAAATGACAAGCTTACCGAACTTGGTCGTGGATCAATTGTTTGTGTGATGCCAGGCGATAAATTATTAATAACAAATAACAGTACATCTATTGCGTATTATTATGCAATGGATTATATGTCAATTGCAGCGCCTAATGCAGAACGTGGTGCAAAAGCAGGCGGATCATTTATAGTAAACTGGAATGATATTGCTTTTAAAGAACACGATAGGGGCGGCGTTCGTAATTTTTTTATCAGACCAACAGTGATGCTTAACAAATTTGACATTCATGTAACTACCATGAACCCAGGAAAAATAAGTCATCCACCACATACACATACAAATGAAGAAATTATTTTAATGTTAGATGGTAGTGGCGAAATGCAAATTGGCAACGAACACCAAGCTTGCCAAGCGGGCGATGTGGTTTTTTTAAACAGCATGGTCTTGCATAATTTTTCTAATAATAGCAGCAAGCCTGCTACTTATTATGCTATTCAGTGGAATTAATTTGATAGTTAATTACTAGTTCACTCAAAAAATTTTAGCGCGTTATTTCAATACACTAATTGAAAGCTTTTATAACTTTCCAATTAGCTACTGCAAATTATTCCAGTAGCTAATAAATATGGCATGTTAGTAAAAACCTTTGGTAGCAGTGTATTTGGCGTAGAAGCCATCACCATTACTGTAGAAGTAAATGTAAGTATGGGACAAGGCTATTCTATTGTAGGATTGCCCGATGTATCGGTTAGAGAAAGTTTGCAGCGCACCGAAAGCGCCATTAAAACGAACGACTATTATATGCCTCGCACCAAGGTGGTAGTCAATTTGGCGCCGGCAGATATTAAAAAATCAGGTTCCGCTTTTGACCTCCCTATTGCTGTTGCAGTGCTGGCAGCATCAGAACAAATTGCACAACCCGAAAGGCTCAAAGATTTTATTATTATGGGTGAATTGAGTTTAGACGGAAGCGTTCAACCCATTAAAGGTGCTCTACCTATTGCCATTCAAGCACGTAAAGAAAATTTCTATGGATTAATTGTACCCAAAGCCAATGAAAGAGAAGCTGGCATGGTATCTCAGCTAAATGTATATGGCGTTTCGCATATTAACCAACTAGTGGCTTTTTTTGAAGACGAATCAAGTTTAGAACCCGTTGTTGTAAATACACGTGAAGATTTTTTTGAAAACCAGTACGATTTTGATACTGATTTTAATGATGTAAAAGGACAAGAAAATATTAAACGCGCATTAGAAATTGCAGCAGCTGGCGCACACAATGCCATAATAATAGGTAACAAATATACCAATTATTATTATTTTTACCTAAATTTAAAAGGTAATCTCATTAAAAAACAAAATGAAAGATAAGTGTGCAATATTATTGGTGAGAGTAAGTACTCATGTTCAAAACTATCAAGCTCAGATCGATGACTTAACAACTTATGCAAAAAGTAAGGGTTATACTAAGTTTCACATTATTGAAACAAAGGAGACTGGACTAGCAGATCTTGATAAAAAAGTTGGTGCTAATGAATTATTCGCTTTTATAAAATCTAATTTGAGTTACAGGGTAGTATTTGCTACTGAAATTTCAAGGCTAGGTCGTAGGCAGAGTATTTTACACTCGTTGAGAGAATGGTTTATCCAAAACCAGATTCAATTTCATGCCAAAGATACAGGTTACTCGTTATTTGATGAAAACGGTAAAGTATCAGCATCAGGTGAGATAATGTTCACTTTGTATGGTTATTTTGCGGAGTCAGAAATGAAACAAAAGATTGATCGATTTAGAAGAAATCGAAAAAGATTAATGGAGATGGGCCTTTCCATTTCCGGGAAAACTTTATTTGGCTACCAGAGGGTTAAAAAGGAAGGTGAAAAGTCTACTTTAATTATTGATGAAACACACTCAGATATTATTCGTACTGTATTTGAATGGTATAAAAACGGCATTAATGGAGATAAAAAAAGTACGTCGATTAAAAAAATCACTTTGGAATGTATAAAAAGAGGTTGGCCCAAATACACCCATAGCAAACGAAATATTAACAAATTGTTGAAGGAAGAGGGCTATGTTGGTGAAAAAGTAACAAATAATAAATACAAAAACCCCAAATATGATGTTGCGTCTAATGAAGAAAAATATATAGTATCAAATAATCGGATAAAATACCCCGTAATTATTTCAAAAGAATTATTTGATTCAGTTCAGAAAAGATTGTTAGAAAATAACACTACTGCAGAAAAATCTACTAAACATATAACACTGCTATCGCATATTTTGAAGTGTCCAAAATGTAGCCGCGATATGAATGGGAATTACAGAATTTATAAAGGAAGAGAAGCCAATAGCTATAGGTGTACGAGTAGAGCTAGTGCTAAACCTTGTGGTAATACTCAATCTATCGGAATGCATATGATGGACAGTGCAATATGGTGCCTTATTAAATCTGATCGAGAGCTTTTAAAAAAAGTTATAGATTTATATGAGCCGGATAAAATAATTAAATCACTGGATTCAGCGGAAATAGAATTTCTTGAAAGTATTAGGATAATTGATGCAGAAATTGAGCAATTAGAGGTTAAAATGAAATCATTTAACGGAATAAAAAATATACCTCTATCAGAATTTTAAAAACCCATTGAAAAAGAAGCTAAAACTTTAGGAAAAAAAAGAGGAATTTATAGCGAGGAGCTTGCTAAAATAAAAATTGAGAGAGCATCACATAATTATGATTATCAGGAAATAACAAAACTTTTTAACCAAAGTGTACAAAAAATAGAAAAGTCAAAAACACTTCTAAAACAGTATATAAATTTATTTGTTGATGAAATTAACCCCATCATTCATACCACTAAGTTTTCTATCTTAAAATTAAAATTTAAGCAGGCATCCAAAGATAGAAACAAATATTTACATCAGTTTAAGTTAGTAAATGAATCAATCGGTTTTTTCAATGAGACATATATATTGATTGATAAAAGTTTTACATTAAATATAAAGACGTATAAAACTAACATCCCAATCACTTTTATTGAAAAAGATATTTTCATTCATTATAAAAACAAGTCTAAAGTAGCAATTGAAAAGAATGATTTAGATTCATTAAAAGAAAAAAAGATTTGGAAAGAGTACCCATTCCAAAAAACTAAGATCTAGAATTTATTACAACAATTATTTAGTATAATGGTTACTAGTTCTAACCCAGCACCCTGGTGGAGGCTTCCCTCCCTCCTCCATATCGTATCCGAGATCGAATTCGCCGTTTTTTTGGCACCGTGGGAGGAGGGATAATAGTCTTTGAAAAAATTTCTGGTAAAATCTACTCGTATAGGTCTTTACCCATTTTTAAAAACAAAAATTTTTTCAAAAAATGTAGAGTTTTTAGGTTATACCTTTTCCCTTAACATCAAAGATCATCATGCTTAAATTTATCAGTAATTGACAATGGGAAGTTTGAGTGTAAATTCACTACACAGTTATATCTAATTGTTCTTGCTCGTCCTACAGCTTGTATTAATTCACCTTCAATATACGCAAATTGAATTTGTCTTAGATCTTCATTGTCATATGCGTAAAATATGAACCGCATTCCCTTCCACGTCACCACTTGATTTTTAATCTTTGTGTCTAATATTAAATCAAATTCTATTCTGGCAAATCTCATTAAGAAATAGTAACATAATGGATTAGGTTGGAATGTTCCGATTACACTTATATTTTGACCGCTTAGTAGATTATAACCACGGCAGTTCCCAAAGTATACGTCAATATGTGTGTTACGTTTAAAATATTTATCATTGAATATTTTTGACTCATCTTTGAAAGTGATTACATAATATGAACCAACCTTTTTTAATAAATTATCTTTACTTCTGTTAGTTATTGATTGTCTTGAGTTTGAGAATCTAGTATGCTGTATAATTGTACCAAGATTTTCAACTTCAGGTATCTCATAAATATTAACTTTATTCCCATATCTCTTCTTATATAATTCAACGTTTATGGTTGCACTTAGGATTATGATTTTCTTGTTTTCAGGTAAATCTCTAAACGTTGAATAGTTTACTATTACCTTCATCCCATATTTCGTATTAAATTCCTGTACTATAAATTCATCAGAATAAAAGAAGTCAATAATGTTTGAAACCAAGTCCTTTTTATTGCCCAATATCTCCCATAAAACATTTGGGTTAATGGCCTTAAAGTTTGATTTATAAAATTTCTTTCTTTCAACGGATTTCAGGAATAGATAAACGTCGTTAAACTCATTTCCAAGCGTATCATTTTCATTAATTATTTTTAATAAATCATCTAAATCGAATGAATTGTTAGCTACAAGGCTACTAATACAGTCCTCGTCGAATATTATGGTGTCATGTTTTGAATCTTGAAATAGAGCCCGCTGGTGGGTCGTTAATAACGTTTTAGAGGTGTTCTTAGCTTCTTCAATTTTGCTCAGATAGTTAATTGCTAACTGTGCGTCATTTGACCCTAATTTCAACGCAATTTCATTAATAAGTCTTCTTGATTTATAACCTAATCCAGAATTGTAGTAGTATGAAATTTGTGCATTTACAGTTTCATCTGAGAACTTGGGTAGCTCTGGCACCACATGAACATCAACCAGCATTTTGGTTGCTAATTCCGATATCAACTTATGTGTTGAGCCGCATATTGTGACATTTTCTTGACTTCTCAATAACATTGTCTTTCCCAAACCAACATGACCAACTATGATATTTATATCATTATCATTTGAGTTGAGAGCTTCTGCAAATGCTTTTTCAAGTAGGTTTTCTGCAACATTAATATTAATTTTTTCTCGTGGATCTAAAATTTCAATTTTACCAATTTGACTTCTAACAGCTGTAATAAGATTACCATACTCATGGTCTTCATTGTAAGGCGACCATTTCCATAGTGCGGTTGGCAATAATTTCTCTTTCTTAACTCTTTTAATAAGATCGAAATGCTTCTCAGAATAGAACGGTGTATTTTTATCCGCTGAAACCTTATCATTATAAGATTGCATTATTTTTTTCATTCTTATTATACCGCCTTGCGTCCAATGTAATGATGTAGCTAAACCCAAAAGGATTTCATAATCTAGCCTTCTATCACCATCAACAAACTCTCGGTATATGCGAATACGATCCTTGAGTTTTTCAAAGTCAAAATCATTATTTTTTAACTTATTAAGATAGCTGGAATCATTTGAATCGCCCTTTTCAAATGAAGCTGGGGTATATGATGAAAAACCTGTACTTCTATTATTATTATAATATAAGAATACAGTTTTTTGTGATTGATCATACTTTAATACTTTATCAAATGTTATATTTGAAAGGGCACAAGCCATTAATTGTGATAATGTTGAAGGTTTTTCTGTTAAGAAGTATGATTTCTTCCCTCCCCAGAATATCCTTGCGCCGTCTTTACATGAGCAGTCAGCCGGGAAAAGATGAAGTAATCGAAATGTAATTAAATTAGCTAGTTCAATATCATGCAGTTCTTTGTCTAGCATAATACCAATACGGAATTTTCTATATTCCTCCGTGTCCGAGTGAGTGGTATAATAAAAGTTAGGATAAATTCCATACTCATTAAATCGTGATATTATTTCTTCAGGATCAGAATTAAGATCAAAATCTAACATAAAGCCTGTAACAGAAATTAGAGTATCGTTACCTGGTTTATTTTCTTTAAAGATTTTTGGGGTTATTGTGAAGCTGTGAGGTGCTTCAACTATCTCGCAGATTTGGGCTGTAGTAACATCTACAACCGCCATATTTGCTGAGATTACACTGATTTCAGCTGCGGTCTCTGGTTTTCTCCCCAAAGATGTATTGTGCATTGAGATTCTGTAAACTTGTGACATTCTTTTTCATATAGTTTTATTTTAGTTTATACGGCCCTAGTAAAGGGTCATGCAATTAATATAAAGAAAAAAAACGATTAAAAGAAATGGGGTAAATGCTTGAATAAGTGGCTAATTTGTGATGTTACAAATACATTTTTTATTTTACTATTGAAAATTATAAAATATAAAGAAAAAAATCTTGATATTATAATTGAAAAATATTTCAATATTTTATTGCCTCAGCCACTTAGAGAAAAATTCTATTTTAAATAGTTTTATTTAGTTTAAATGTTCTTAATAAAACACAATATTTGCCAACTCACTTGCAGACCAAAAACACCACATTTAATTTTGCCCAACCGCACCCAAGCCCACTCACCACCCATCACTTGGACTGGATCAATTTCCAATAAGAAAGACAATTCAGTAGAATTAGCTGCTTACCAACAAAAAGTTAATATATTTGCAGCAAAAGCCGATTAATATGAATAAGAAACCAATTAATAGACTTAAAGCGGTTTTAGCTGAGCAAGGCAAGACTAACAAGTGGCTTGCTGAAAAGCTGGACAAAAATGAAACTACAATTTCAAGGTGGTGCACTAATGAAGTTCAGCCTTCTATGGACAATCTTGTTGCCATTGCTTCACTTTTAAAGATTGATGTGCGTGAATTAATTAACTCTACAGAAAACACAAAGTAATGAGCCAAGAAATTAATAATTCAGCTACCAATTTTGGTAATTTACTTGAAAGTGCTGGTGATGTTACTCTAAAGGAATATTTAGAAATATATAAATCAAGAATAACACAAGAAAGCGAAATTCTATTTGTTAGAGATTTCCTTTATCCACTACTAGGGAAGGAAAAAATTAAATATGTAGTTCCTCAATATCCATTTATTGATTCAGAAGGTCGTTCAAGAAGAATAGACTTTGGAATTGTCTACAATAACAAAAGAGTAGCACTAGAAGTAAATGGAGAAACTTACCATGCAGAAGGAATTATACCTAATGAAATGTTTGACGACAATCTTAATCGTCAAAATGAGATTCTAAATGCAGGTTGGTTCTTATTGAGGTATTCTTATTCTCAATTGCAACATCCTGAATGGCGGACAAGGGTTGCAGAATCTTTGTTTTATTTATTAAGAAAACGAATACCTGAAATTCTGTCAGATGTGCTTATTGAACCGAACTATCTTCAAAATACCGTTTTAGACGCACTTGATTATTATCGGTCAAAAGGATGGAAAAAAGGAATTGTTGTTTTACCGACGGGAACTGGTAAAACATTTCTATCTGCCTTTGATACATTAAAGACACCAGGAAGAATTTTGTTTATTGTACACCGCTTAGATATTCTAAAGCAATCAAAAGAAGCATTTGAAAAAGTTTATCCAACCGCTGTCTTAGGACTTTTAACTGGGGAAGTAAAAGAAAATGTTACTGACAGTAAGGTTTTGTTTGCTTCAAAGGATTCATTACGTAGTACAGAAATATTGACAACTTTTAGCCCAAATGAATTTGATTATATAATAGTGGATGAAGTTCATCACGGACAAGCACCAACTTATCAAATGGTCTTAAAGTATTTTCAACCCAATTTCTTCATGCTTGGCTTGACGGCAACGCCAGACCGCATGGATAGAAAGGATATTTTTGAACTATTTGATTATCAGAAAATATTTGAATACAATCTTTTTGAGGCTATTGAAAACGGATTCCTTGTGCCATATACATACTATGGGCTTCAAGATAATATCGATTACAACACAATTAAGCATAATGGAGTAAAATATAATGTTGCAGACTTAGATAGCAAATTAATTATCAAAGAACGAAATCAAAAAATACTTGAGGAGTATTTGTCAAAAGGAACAGGAAATAAAGCACTTGGTTTTTGTTGTTCTGTTAAACACGCTAAAGCAATGGCTGCATTTTTTAGTGAGAATGGAATACCAGCGATTTCAATAACATCAGAATCTGCAAATCGAGACGAGCTTATAAAAGGCTTCAGAGAAAATTTATATTCCGTTGCTTTTACAGTTGATTTATTTAATGAAGGTGTTGACTTCCCAGATTTAAGAGTACTACTTTTTTTAAGACCAACGGAATCTAAAACAGTATTTTTTCAACAGTTAGGTAGAGGCTTAAGACTTTGCGGTGGAAAAGAAAATGTTGTGATTATTGACTTCATAGGAAACTACAAAAAGGCAAATAACATAAGAAAATATCTTTCGAAAGGTTCAAGCACAATAACAAATCCAGCAAATGGTAGAATAGAAAAAATTGAATATGAATATTCGCCAAAATGTGAAGTCGTTTTTGATGTCGAAGTTGAAGAGATATTGGATAGACAAGATACAAGTGAAAGAGAAATTACAAAAGAGGATTTAATAGATGCTTATTACAATTTAGCTGAGATAATCAGCAAAAAGCCAACTCCAGAAGATATAAATCGTGAAGGAGAATTTAAAATCAGTAGGTATGTTGCTGTTTTTGGAACATGGGTTAGTTTTCTAAAGGAAATTGGAGAGCTAACAGAATTTAGTTATCACTTTCCGCAGGGAACACATTTAGGGCATATTATGTACGTTCTTAATACGGTTGGTTCGCATTCAATTCAAGGTAGCCACATTTCACCTGAATATGTAAAGTTTACGGGAAATTACTCGGAAGGACAAATGGGTAACTTCGAACGTAAAACTAAATATTCCTTGCAAGCCTCAATGG
>Ga0114959_10000822_pt1 | contig 28955 bp, 27 predicted proteins | sample C_130625_EF_Meta_FD_87317 | JGI IMG/M metagenome (GOLD analysis project Ga0114959, IMG submission 87317) | Freshwater microbial communities from Lake Croche, Canada to study carbon cycling - C_130625_EF_MetaG | ecosystem: Environmental > Aquatic > Freshwater > Lake | place: Lake Croche, Canada... | reverse complement strand
GTAGGTAGTAAGCCTGATCATGTGCTGCAATTTGTTCTATTAGCCAAGCATAATGTTGGGCTATCGTCTGAACCATAAGAGAATTAACTAAAAAGTCGTAACGCTAGGGAGGAGCCAGGAGGGATTTGGCGCTCTTGCATGATTAAATAGATTGGCTCTAGTTGCGCGACAATAATTTCAATAGAGCTCATCTCAAGATTTTGACTATTATCATCGAGTACTTTACCATCTAATTCTTGAGCTATAGACTTTGATATTTCTAACATTTTAGTAAACGCTTGCAGTCTTTGAGGAACCAAGGGAACATCTAAACTAAAGATAACATTTTTAACCCTTTGAGTCTGCAAGTCATCCGTTAAAAAATTAATTCCTGGAATTTGCGCTTTAAAAAGAATGTAGTTTTCAGTCGTGAAGTTAAAGGATAAGCCATCTCTCGATAAAGCAAGACCCATTTTAATCAGTGCAGTTTCAACTTCATTCGTCGTCCAACTCATCATATTGGGTACTAAATTAAAAGCTAACTGTATATCGCATTGAATAGCAAAGTGATCAAGGTCTTGTGCTTGTGCTAGAACCTGAGGGATTGGCGGTAAGTCTATTTCAGCGTCAACATCACCGGCAAGTTGAGATGCTAATCCCAAGAATTCCGCTAAATCATCTTTGCTCACGGGACCTCGACGATTGGCTAGTTGCATACTCAGTTGTAATTCTCGATAGTCATGGTCCGCTTGCAATAACTCCCATACTTGAGAGTCAGTGCTTTCATATAAACCTTCAAAGGCCATCCTATATGGCGTACGTGTTGGCCATTGGGACATTTTTTCAAAGAGCTCTTGTCCTTTAATTAATAAAGAAAATTTAAGCACAACTACGCAATCAATGTTTGGGTCCATTCGGTTGCTGTAGGCACCTTGCTCTAAAGACACATCCGTATTTTCAGGCGTTTCTTGTACTCCATTAATAATACTAGCTTGCCCAATGGGTGTGTTCGGAGAATGATTATGAGGAAGATCTGGAGAAGACGCAGGCTCAACAGGTTGTAGGGAATTATCGCCAAAATGGGGTTCAATCAGATTTTTCGGCTGTTCTAGTTGATCCTGAACCATGGCCTGCGCAAAATTAGACATCATGCGTTTTTTTAATTTGCGACTGCGTAATAAATTGTTCATGATCAGAGCAACAATTATGAGAGCCCCAATAATAAATAGTGCTTTTTGCAAATCTAACTGTTCAGTAAACTGCGCAATACTTTCGGGCATTTTATCTACTCTGGGTCAATGCAGTGGCGGCTTGTAAATCAACAGCGACAACTCTAGATACACCCTGCTCTTGCATCGTAACACCAATCAATTGATTAGCAATTTCCATCGTTATTTTATTGTGTGAAATAAACAAAAATTGTGTTTTTTGCGACATTTTGGCAACAATGTCTGCATATCTTCCAGTATTGGCATCATCTAGCGGCGCGTCAACTTCATCTAGTAAACAAAATGGTGCTGGATTGAGTTGAAATAATGCAAATACTAAGGAAATGGCGGTTAAAGCTTTTTCTCCACCAGATAATAAATGGATGGTGGTGTTCTTTTTACCAGGTGGTTGAGCCATGACTTGAACGCCTGAATCTAGAATCTCTTCTCCAGTCATCATTAATTTGGCCATTCCACCACCGAATAAGGCTGGGAATATCTGTGAGAAATGATGATTTACTTGATCAAAGGTGTCTTGTAATAAGGATCTTGTTTCAATATCAATGCGCGCAATGGCATCTGTTAAGGTCATCATCGCTTCGTTTAAATCTGCAGACTGAGCATCTAAAAAGCCTTTGCGTTCTCGGGATGTTTTTAACTCATCTAAAGCCGCCATGTTTACTGGACCCAAAGCCTGTATTTGACTTTGTAATTGATTAACCTGGGTCTGTAATTGTGAAGCCCGGTGTTCGTCTGTTATTTTAGATTTTAAAAGCTCAATGTCAGCATTTTTCTCGCTAAGCAAGGTAGAGAATTGTTCTACTGTTAAGCGTGAGGCTTGTTCTTTGAGTTGTGCTGCTGTAATTTTTTCACGAATCGGTTCTACAAATTTCTCAATACCCATCCGACTTTCATCTGTATTTTTAATTTCAAACATCAACTCATCAAAAATGGTTCTTGCTTGTGCTAAGGCACTTTCTTTTTCAGATCGTATGACTAATTGCTCTTGTAATTGTTCAGCAACTGTCGTACTTGCATATTGTTGTAAATCTTGGTGAATAGTTTGCTCTGATGCTTTTATTTGTTCAATTTGCTCAGTCGACATCTTCATTTCATTTTGTAAATCGGATTGTCTTTGCAACAAGGTTCTCAATTCATAAGCAGATTCTTGTGCTTTAGAAGCCAACTCCTGATGATGGCGCAGTGCTTCTTCTCGTGATTTTTGTAATTCTTGATGTGCTGATTGGGACTGATCCAAGGACGCCCTGGACTCGAGAATTTGTTGTTCTAACCCATTAAAATCGGCACGATTTTGTAACAAAGATTGATTGAGGGATTGAAGCAGTTGCTGCGTTTCTGTAATATCGTTTTGTACTTGCTGTGCTTTTGATGCATATTCTTGTTCAGCTTGTTTTAATTGTAAGGTTTCCATCTCAAATCGATGTGCATCTTTAACGGTTTGTTCAGCAGCTTGACGATCAGCAATCGATTGTTGATGCGCAACTAAATATTGAGCTTGCATTCTTGCATGTTCACTTTGTGCTTCTTCTAGGATTAGCTGTTCAGATTTAATTTGTAAATCTAAACTTTCAATTTCCTTGGCTCTTGCAATTAAACCTGACTGCTCACTATCTTCTGCGTATAACTGAATCCCAACCCGAGAAATGATATGTCCTGACTTGGCAACAAAGACTCCCCCAATCGGTAGTTCTTTTCTTTTGGCTAAAGCATCTGAGACCGAGTCAATGACAAATACATTAGCTAACCACTCTTGTAATGCGTTGCTTAAGGATAAATCTTTGACCAGGATTCTACTTAAGAGAGGCGTTAAACTTCCAACATGAGATGACTTATTGGTTACTTGCTCTGTTGTTGACTCAAACCAGGCAACCCTTCCAGGAGGAATTTGCTCAACAAACTGGATTGATTCATTTAAGTTATTGGTTTGTATTGCGCCAGTGCGCTCACGCAAAATCGATTCAACGGCTGATTCCCAACCGTTTTCTACTTGAATCTTTTGCCATAACCTTGGTAATTCATGGAGCCGGTTTTTTTCTAACCAAGGTCTAAGTTTTCCTTGCGACTGAACTCTCTCTTGAATACCCTTTAAAGCCGAAAGCTTTGCTTGTGTTTGATTAATAGCTTGATTTGCGTTTTGCAAAATATGCTGAGATTCTTGACGTGCCTTATCAGCAACTGGAACAGCCTGTTCAGATTGTTGAAATTTAATTTGGGCTTCATCACGTTTCTTAAGGGCGCTTTGACTTCTATCGAGTGCTGTAATGAGAGCCTGTTCATTCGGTTTAATTAATTTTTCAAAATCGATCTCCAAACGAACAATACGCTGTTGGGATTGCTCTATTTGTGAGTCATTACCCTGTATTAACGCACTTTTACTGACGAGTTGTTTTTCGTATTCATTAAACGTATTTCGAAATTGATTGACCTGCTCATCTGAAACAATCCAACGCTCATCTAACTCAGGAAGTTGTGCTTCATGGGCTTTGACTAGCGATTGACAAATCTCGTCTTGATTCTGCGCTTGTTCAATTTCATTCATTACTTTGTTATGTTGTTCGCTAGCGTGATCGTGTTGTGCTTGCCAACGTAATAATTGAGTCTCTAAGCTTTGCAATTGATTTTCTAATCGCTGTTTTGATTCGCTTGCGAATTTAATTTCAGATTCAAGGCGAGAGATTTGGGCATTTACTTCATATAAGTCCCCTTGCGCCTCAGAAACATTATTTTGTAAATCATATTGAAACGTACGTTTTGTTTCGAGCTCTGTCTCAATGGATCGTATTTGCGCAATTTTTTCTTCTAATTCAACCTGAGCCTGTCGAATAATCGAAAGTTGTTGAGTTTGAGTCTGCTCACCTTCAGTCATTCTCATGACCCATAGCATTTGTTGCATCTCAAGCATATTGTGTTGATATTCGGTAAATTTTTCTGCAATTTCTGCTTGTGACTCTAGTTTTTGCAGTTGTGCATCTAATTCCCGCAAAATATCTCTGACCCTGGTCATATTTTCTTGGGTATCTTCTAGTCGGGCTTCGGTCTCTTTACGGCGTTCTTTATATTTTGATACGCCTGCAGCCTCTTCCAAGAAAACACGTAATTCCTCAGGTTTTGACTCAATAATCCTAGAAATAGTACCTTGACCAATAATGGCATATGCTCGAGGTCCAAGACCAGTTCCTAAGAACATGTCTTGAATGTCCTTACGGCGGACGACTTGCTGATTAATTAAGTAATTGGATGCACCATCTCTCGTGAGTACCCGTTTTACGGAAATTTCACCAAAATTTGCCCATTGGCCCTGCGCCTTACCATCGGTATTGTCAAAAATAAGCTCTACACTGGCACGGCCTGCAGGCTTGCGTAAGCCAGATCCATTGAAAATAACGTCTTGCATCGATTCGCCACGAAGCTCACTAGCACGTGATTCTCCCAGAACCCATCTGACAGCATCAATGATGTTTGATTTTCCACAGCCGTTTGGACCTACAACTCCAATAAGCTGTCCAGGTAATTCAAAGGTGGTGGGGTCTACAAAGGACTTAAAACCCGCTAATTTGATTGATTTGAGTCTCACAACGGTCTAAACTTTTTGACTGATAAAACATGATGATATCAATATTTGTAATTGATTCGGAGTTTTTACATGTTTTGCTTACAAAGATATAAAATATATAGCTTAATCAGCACAAACTACTCACCAATTAATTTTATATGACTACTTTATCTAAAGAAAAACTCCAAACCATCATTGATCAAGCTTGGGACGACCGCGCCCAAATTACTAACCAAAATGCCAGTTCAGAACTCCGTTCTAGTGTCCTACAGGTCATTGAGGGACTTAATCATGGTGAAATCAGAGTCGCTACACGCGAATCAGTAGGTGTTTGGACTGTCCACCAATGGGTTAAAAAGGCTGTCTTGCTCTCTTTTAAGCTACAAGATAACGAATTAATGAATGCTGGTGGTTTTACGCATTTCTTCGATAAAGTACCTTCTAAGTTTGAAAAATATACGCAAGAGGACTTTGTTAAGGGAGGGTTTCGTGTTGTTCCCCCTGCCGTTGCAAGACGCGGGTCTTTTATTGGTAAAAACGTTGTTCTAATGCCTTCTTATGTCAACATCGGTGCTTATGTTGATGAAGGCTCTATGGTTGATACTTGGGCTACTGTTGGTTCTTGTGCTCAAATTGGCAAAAATGTACATTTATCTGGTGGTGTTGGTATTGGTGGTGTTCTAGAACCAGTCCAAGCTGGGCCTGTAATTATTGAAGATAACTGCTTTATTGGCGCGCGCTCTGAAGTTGTAGAAGGCGTTGTCATTGAAGAGAATAGTGTTCTTTCAATGGGCGTATATATCGGCCAAAGTACAAAAATCTATGATCGTGAAACGGGTGAAGTTCATTACGGTAGAGTTCCGGCCGGTTCTGTCGTCGTCCCCGGATCCATTCCTTCCAGTGACGGGAAATACAGTTTATATGCCGCAGTGATTGTGAAAAAAGTGGATGCACAGACGCGTGCTAAAACCGCTATCAATGAACTATTAAGGGACTAGTGCTTGTGAGTTCGATTACTCTTTATGGTATTCCTAATTGCCAAACTGTTAAAAAAGCGCGCGATTGGCTTACCATGCACCAGATTAATTACACTTTTTATGATTTTAAAAAGCAAGGTGTTAATGCTGATTTGCTCAACTCATGGCTTAGTCAAATTGGCATTGAACAATTAATCAACCGTTCTGGTATGACTTTTCGTAACTTAAGTGACTCTCAAAAGCAGGATGCGCAAGTTGCTTCTAGTGCAATGTTGTTAATGATGCAAAATCCATCAATGATTAAGCGTCCAATTTTGGATGATTCAAAGCAAATCTATCTTGGTTTTAAGGAAGAGGTATATCAGTCGGTGTTTAATAAATCATGACTACACATCAATTAACTCCTACTCAATTATTGGCTCAAGGCTTAATTGCTCATCCTTCAGTTACACCTCAAGATGGTGGCATTCAGGATTTGATTGCTAGTCGATTAAAAAAATTAGATTTTAGTTGTGAAACGATCATGAGTGGTCCTGAAGACTTTAAGGTGACTAATCTTTGGGCAATTCGTCGAGGCGGTGGAGCTAATGAAGCTCCTTGTTTAGTTTTTGCTGGGCATACGGATGTCGTTCCCCCAGGTCCCCTCGATCAATGGGAGTCCGCCCCTTTTACACCGCAAATTAGAAATGGTTATTTATTTGGACGAGGAGCTGCTGATATGAAAAGCTCCTTGGCCGCTTTTGTCGTGGCAACGGAAGAATTCGTTGCACTTCATCCTCAACACTTCGGTAGTATTGCATTTTTACTCACGAGTGATGAGGAAGGTCCCAAAAATACTGATGGCACAGTTGTAGTCGTGAATAAACTACAAGAAAGACAAGTCAAACTCGACTACTGTATTGTTGGTGAACCCACAAGTTCCGAGAAGTTTGGAGACATGATCAAAAATGGTCGACGGGGTTCCCTTTCTGCAAAATTAACTGTTAAGGGTATTCAAGGTCATGTGGCTTACCCTCATCTTGCGGAAAATCCAATTCATCTAGTGGCTCCAGTGATTGCTGAACTCGCCTCTATGCAATGGGATCAAGGTAATGAATACTTCCCGCCAACAACATGGCAAACATCTAATTTTCAATCGGGCACAGGTGCTCTTAATGTAATTCCGGGTAATGCTGTTATTGACTTTAATTTTCGCTTTGCTACTTCAAGTACTGCCCAAGGACTGATTTCACAAGTCGAAGATATTTTGAAAAAGCATGCCATACGTTACGATATTTCTTGGAATCAGGCTGGTGAGCCATTTTTAACTCCCGAAGGGTCTTTGTGCGCTGCTCTTAGCAAAGCGATTGTTGATGAAGTTGGCGTAACTCCCAAGCTCTCCACAACTGGCGGGACTAGTGATGGTCGATTTATTGCCAAAATATGTCCTCAAGTCGTTGAGTTTGGTCCTATTAATGCCTCTATTCACAAAGTGAATGAGAATGTTAATTTAGCGGATATTGAGTCTTTAAAGAATATTTATCTTCGGACCCTTTCAGAATTAATCCTTACATAGTGCCAGACCCCCAATATTCGTTTAATGATGCCTGTGATGTTTTGAGTGAGATCCTCACTGCAGCGACTCTGTCCTATGGTCATGGTGCTCCTGATGCTGATAGCGAAGCACTGTGGATATTGTCTTACTGCGCCAATATCATCCCTATTGATGCTCTAGATAGACTCGACGATCCTTATCCAATCTTGGCTTTTGATCGTGCAAAAAATATCGTCCATGAGCGTATTGCTTCTCGTCAACCACTTGCCTATATCCTTGGCGAAGCTTGGTTAATGGGGTACGACTTTATTTGTGATAAGCGCAGTATTGTGCCAAGGTCTTATATTGCTGAATTAATCGTCGATGATGTTTTGGAGACTTGGCTCCCACCTGGGGGACGAGCTTTGGATCTTTGCACCGGTAATGGCTCCTTAGCTATCTTGTTATCAGTGTCTTGCCCAGATCTCGTGATCAGTGCCTCTGACCTTAGTCAAGATGCAATAGATCTTGCAAAACTTAACCTAGATAAGTACCAACTCACTGATTCAATTGAACTTTTTTGCGGCGACTTGTTTGACGCTCTTCCTACTCCTTCAGAAAATGAGCTTTTCGACATCATTTTATGTAATCCTCCTTATGTCAATGACAACTCGATGAATCTCTTACCAGAGGAGTATCTTCATGAACCTCCACTAGCACTAGCTGGTGGGGCCGATGGTATGTTACTTATCAAAAAGATACTTGATCAAGCAAAAGAGTTTTTGCGTCCCGGTGGTGCACTTGTTCTTGAAATCGGTAATGAGTTTGAGCATTTTATTGATGCTTTTCCAGGCATGTCAGTAACCTGGCTTGAGGTCTCATCTGGACAACAACAGGTATTACTGGTTCTTGCTGAGGATTTACCATAGTTACATTACGCTAGTATTTTGTATACAATGAATATTCGTTAACTTTTCTCACAAAAAATATATGAAATTGACCTCTAATTTACAAAATCTCTTGACGGTTTCTATCAGCGTTTTAATACTTGCATTGTCTAGTTCTGTGTTTGCTGAAGACTATCCCACAAAACCGGTAACGATTGTTGTTCCGTTTTCTGCTGGCGGTCCTACAGATGCAGTAGCAAGACTTCTGTCTGTTCCGATGACGAAGTTTATGGGGCAAACAGTGATTGTAGAAAACACGGTCGGCGCAGGTGGCACGATTGCTGCGAATCGTGTTGCAAAATCCCCTAAAGATGGTCATTTGGTTTTGTTTCACCATATTGGGATTTCAACAGCTCCGGCTCTTTATTCCAAACTTCCCTACGATACTTTGAATGATTTTGAATATATTGGTCAGGTCGTTAATGCGCCAATGACCCTCATCGGTCGTCCTAATTTGCCAGCGAATAACTTTAAGGAACTACTGGTTTATATCCAGAAAAATAGAGACAAAGTTACCCTTGCTAATGCTGGTCCTGGTGCAGTTTCTCAGTTGTGCGGTATGTTATTTACTAGCCAACTCGGTATTCCTCTAACGCAAATACCTTATAAAGGAACTGGTCCTGCAATTACAGATATCCTTGGTGGGCAAGTTGATTTGTTATGTGATCAAACGACGAATACCTTACAACATATCCGCGCAAATAAAGTTAAGTTATATGGCACTACAACATTAAAACGTCTTTCTAGTCTGCCTGATGTCCCTACTTTAAGTGAGCAAGGCCTCAAGGGCTTTCAAGTTGTCGCTTGGCACGGTATGTATGTTTCCAAAGGCACCCCTGCTCCAATTACGGAAAAAATCAATGCAGCTTTAAAGTTTGCCCTAGCTGACGCTGATGTTAAAGCCCGTCTTGCCGAGCTTAATGTTGAAATTGCTTCGCCAGAAGACATAACTCCTGCAGGCCTCAAACGTCAAGTTGAGTCTGAAATTAAAAAATGGGGTCCTATCATCAAAGCAGCTGGTGCTTTTATCGACTAATCGTCTTTGCTATTATAAAAAAGGAAGCCTATGGCTTCCTTTTTTATTGTTTATTTTATGGTACTAGTAAAGACTCAAATACAGCTCTTGTTTGTTCAGGTATCGGTACAGGTCGTTGTGTCTTACGATTTACATACACATGCGTATAAGAGCCTAGTGCAGATAATTGATTTTCAGCATTTTTAAAAATACCCAAACGATACGTCACACTCGAATTACCAATTTTCTCAACACTAAGCCCTACATGTACTGTATCTGGGAAGGCAATCGAGGCAAAAAATTGACATTGGTTGTTGACTACGAGTCCTACAACTTCGCTATTTTCAATGGTTAAAACACCACTTTCAACTAAGTTTTGATTAACTGCAGTATCAAAATAAGAAAAATAAACAACATTGTTAACGTGTAAATAAATGTCATTATCAGACCACCTAGTTGTCATCGAGATTATCTTCGGAAAATCCTCTCGTTGTAAGTTCGGAATACTAGGCATGTTAAAAATCCCTTACGATTTGGAGGGCAGTTTCGATTCTATCTACACCAATTAATTCCATCTTATCAAATGTTGCTTGCTTTGGTAAGTTTGACTTTGGAATAATAGCGCGCTTAAATCCAAGTTTAGCGGCTTCTTTTAAACGCTCCTGACCACGCGGACAGGCTCTTATTTCACCAGCTAAACCAACTTCCCCAAAAACGACGATGTCACGAGGTAATGCTTTATTTTTCAGTGAAGACTGTATCGCTAACAACACAGCAAGATCAGCAGCAGGCTCAGTAATCTTAACGCCGCCCACCGCATTCAGAAAAACATCTTGATCAAAACAAGCAATGCCTGCATGGCGATGCATCACGGCTAGTAACATCGCTAAACGGTTTTGCTCAAGTCCAACGGCAAGTCTTCTCGGATTGGGTACGTGTGATTGATCTACTAAGGCTTGTATTTCTACCAGTAATGGTCTTGTTCCCTCTTGTGTAACCAGTACACAGGTTCCAGGAACACTGGCATTGCTCTGTGATAAAAATAAAGCCGAAGGATTATTGACCCCTTTGAGTCCCTTATCCGTCATCGCAAATACACCTAACTCATTTACTGCCCCAAAGCGATTTTTAATCGCTCTAACGAGTCGTAATGAAGATTGTGAATCCCCTTCAAAATAAAGGACTGTATCGACGATGTGCTCTAGAACTCTTGGACCTGCAATGTTTCCTTCTTTAGTCACATGTCCTACGAGTAATATGGAAATCCCTGAAGATTTTGCTAGTCGTGTTAGCTGGGACGCACATTCTCTTACTTGAGCAACTGATCCTGGAGCAGATGTAAGAGCCTCAGAATAGACCGTTTGTATGGAATCTATGACCGCAACTCGCGGTGATGAAGCTTCTAATGCAGGGATAATCTTTTCCAGCAAAATTTCTGGGTAGACTTCTAAGTCTGGTGCAAATGAGCCAATTCTCTGTGCGCGAAGTGCAATTTGCGCTGCCGACTCTTCACCGCTGACATACATCACCGCATGTCCCTCCAAACTTAATCCAGCTAAGGTCTGGAGTAATAATGTGGATTTTCCAATGCCAGGATCTCCACCAATCAGGACAACTCCAGCATCTACCAATCCTCCACCTAAGACTCGATCAAACTCTGGAATCAGAGTAGAGATTCGACCATGATCTTCTAATTCAATTTGCGCTAATTTTTGGGTTGGGGATGCTTTAGTAAGTCCAATAAAACGTTGATTGGTCGACTTTTCTAAAAACTCTTCTAAGGAATTCCATTCCTGACAAGATGCACATTGACCACTCCATTTCGGAAAACTAGAGCCACAACTATTACAGACATATTGGGTTTTAACTTTGGACACTATTAATCCAAGGGTGAAGTTTTACGGTTTTCTTGCGCCCGCTTATCGGCATCTTTGCGACGCTCTTCTAACTCAGTTATACGCTCAGCTCGTAACCTTTGTTTTTCTTCAAAGTTGGCACGATTCTCAGCCCGCTCTTTTACCTTTTGTGGTGATTGATACTCAGCTAAGCGTTGTTGATCTTGCTCGTCTTTAATGACTTCGTTGACATATCGTTGCCTATCATGCAAAGCAATCTCTTGATCTCGGACCACTTTACTTTCTTTTAGGAATTGCACTCTCGCCTTATCCATGCAACGCTGCATCCAAAACTGACTGTAGCAAATGGCTACTGCCTGATCATGACGATAAGTAATCCATTCCTTCTGTGTGTCTAAATTACTTTGAATGATATCAAGCTCTTTTAATTCTTTATCTTGAGTAATACCTGCTAATGGTAGTGTCCCTATTGCTAGGCTAAGCAACACAAACAAGGAAAAGAAAATATTCTTGATCAGCATTAACCACGACTTAGTGCTAAGTGATATAAGTTAGTTGATCTTGCACCACTTCGACAAAATGCAAGTATCGGCTTTGGTAAAGACTCAATTAAAACTGCCATTTGATGGACTTGCTCTTGCGTAATTGCTCCACTAATAACCGGTAAATAAGCAAAGTGCATTCCAGTTGCTTGAACTAGTTTTTCGATATCTGCATGCATGGGCTGTTCGTGTCCACCTTCAAGATCTGGACGATTATCAATAATACTTTTATAGCCAAGGGCCGCAATTTGTGCAACGTGATCTGGTGAGATCTGTCCGGCGGTAGAAAACTCTGCATTGTGTTGTGTAATCTCAATACTCATATTTAGCCTTTCTATTATCGAATTAAATTCAACCCGTTTGATAAATCATTTTTCAAGTCAGTAATATGCTCTAAACCGACTGATATTCTAATTAAGCCTTCAACAAGACCGGCTTTTTCGCGGTCAGCCACCGGCATTCTTCCATGGGTAGTGGTAGCTGGGTGTGTGATTGTTGTTCTTGTATCTCCAAGATTAGCCGTGATAGAGCAAAGCTTAGTGGCGTCAATCACTTTCCAGGCATTTTCTCTTCCACCTTTGACTACAAAAGAGACGATTGCCCCGCCTTTAGTTTGTTGTCGCATCGCTAACTCATGCTGAGGATGGGATGGTAATTGAGGATGGTAGACTCTGTCCACCATGGGACAAGTCTCAAGCCATGCAGCTAATTCATGAGCAGTGTCGCTCTGCTTTTCTACTCTTAACGAGAGCGTTTCTAAGCCTTTTAGTAAGACCCATGCATTAAATGCCGATAAAGTAGGCCCAGTAATGCGATTAAATCCAAATATCTTCGATATCAACTCTTGACTACCAAGTACTGCACCTCCTAAAACTCTTCCTTGACCATCTAAAAACTTAGTTGCGGAATGAATAATGACATCAGCCCCTAACTCAAGTGGTTTTTGGAGTACGGGCGTACAAAAACAATTGTCAACAACGAACAATATTCCGGCCGGCTTACAAACCTTACTGATCGCTTGGATATCGGCAATCTCTGTCAGAGGATTAGAGGGGCTTTCAATATAGACCATCCGTGTATTCGGACGAATTGCTTGTTCAAATTGGGTAACTGAAGTTGGGTCTACATACGTGCAGGTAATATCAAACTTTGACAAGATATTGCTAAACATTTGTATTGTCGAACCAAAAACCGCTCGGGAACATATTATGTGATCACCAGCCTTTAATACAGTTAAGGATAGAGCAAAGATGGCAGCCATTCCGGACGAAGTAGCAATACATGCCGGAGCACCCTCTAGTGCTGCTAAGCGCTCCTGAAACATACTTACAGAGGGGTTGGTGAAGCGAGAATAAATAAAACCAGTCTCGGCATTTGCAAATCGGTCTGCCGCTATTTGAGAGTTTTCATAGACGAAGCTTGAAGTAAGAAACATCGCTTCAGAATGTTCGTTAAATTGAGACCGAACGGTCCCAGCACGAACTGCTAGCGTATCAGGATGTAGACCCTCTAATTTATCTTGATCTGACATGTTAAGCCTAGTCTTGAACTGTAAGTTGTAAGTTTAACTGAGAACGAGAGAAATCTCCCTGATCCCCAGCGCGATCTTCCATCGACATTGATGTGGTTCGTGACGCTTCTAAAGCATCGAGGTATGAACTATTAATATTACCGGTAACATAATTGCCATCAAAACATGAGGCTTCAAAATCATTAATTAATGGATTTAAGTCCCGTATCGCTTGCTTTAAATCATTAACGTCTTGATAAATTAACTGATCTGAGCCAATTAAATCGTTAATTTCAGTGAGGGTTCTTCCATAAGCGACCAATTCACCACGCGTAGGCATGTCAATTCCATAAACATTGGGGAAGCGAACTGGCGGTGCAGCAGAAGCAAATATGACTTTTCTTGCTCCCGCACTTCTTGCCATTTGAACAATTTCATGAGATGTGGTGCCACGCACAATCGAGTCATCTACGATCAAAACAGATTTATTCTGAAACTCAACATGCATAGCATTGAGTTTTTGGCGTACAGATTTTTTTCGGACTGCTTGACCAGGCATAATAAATGTCCGACCTATATAGCGATTTTTAAAAAATCCTTCACGATATTCTATCCCTAACAATTTGGCCACTTGCATGGCGGCAGGTCTACTTGAATCAGGTATAGGCATGACAACATCAATATCACTAATATCTGTTTCACGCTTTATTTTTTCGGCTAAGTAATCACCCATACGCATTCTGACATCAAAAATAGAAATACCATCCATGTATGAGTCTGGTCTAGCTAAATAGACATATTCAAAAACGCAAGGATTTAAATCAGCGTCCGCAACAATTTGACGACTAGCGAAATTACCATCTAAATCAACAAAGATTGCCTCTCCAGGAGCCACATCTCTTACAAATTCGTAACCAATACCTTCAATAGCGACTGATTCGGAACTGACCATCCACTGAGATTTTCCTTGCCCAACATCCATTCTCCCAATACACAAGGGACGTATACCGTGCGCATCACGAAAGGCTAATAAGCCATGACCGGCAATCATCGAGACAACAGCAAAAGATCCCTCTAAACGCTCATAAACTTTCTCAAGAGCATTAAAAGCAGAGAAGGCATCCATCACAATACCATTGGTTGAACGCTGGATTTCGTCCGCTAAGACATTTAATAAAACCTCAGTATCTGAGCTTGTATTAATATGCCTGCGATCACGATGAAACATCTCGTCTCGTAACTTTGGTGCATTGGTCAAGTTGCCATTATGAGCAAGAACAATTCCGAAGGGAGCATTGACATAAAAGGGTTGCGCCTCTTCTTCACTACTAGCCGATCCAGCAGTAGGATATCTAACTTGCCCAATCCCAGAATTTCCAGCCAAGCCACGCATATTTCGTGTACGAAACACATCTCTGACTAAACCATTCGCTTTATGCATATGAAATGCATTGCCATTATGTGTGGCGATTCCAGCAGCATCTTGGCCACGGTGTTGCAATAATAATAATGCGTCATACAGGAGTTGATTTACAGGCTCATTAGCAACTACTCCAACAATTCCGCACATAAGCTATCTTTCGATGAATTAAGGAACTTGACGTATGTCAATAGCGTTTTTTAATTGATTAGCCCAATCATCAGGTAACCAAGAACGAATAAAACCAACTGCCATTTCTACCGCGGGCTTCGTTAATGCATCTTTCCATTCGGCACTTTTAGGTATATCGGTTAAGGCAAATAAAGTCGATAAAACAATCACAATTAAGCCACCTCTCATCACACCAAAAATAGATCCAAGTAAGCGATCAAAAAATGATAGGCCGATCTTGCTTGAAACGCGATTCAGTAAATTCGAAATGATTTTGGAAAGGATGAGTACACAGATAAATATGCCAATAAATGCCAACACATGTTGCGCAGTTACCCCGCCAGTAATACCACTTAACCATCTTGTGGCGACTTCACCAGAAAAACGATAGGCTAAATACATTGCAAGTGCAAAGCCAACTAAAGAGAAGGCTTCTTTAATAAACCCCCGAATTAATCCTAAGATTGCAGAAAAAGCAATAATTCCGATAACAATGAAGTCGATGGTGGTAAAGGCAAATGTATTCATTACTGAGGTGTTTTCATTTCTATAATTTTAGGTGTAAGCTCAAGTTCAACCATCTTCTTGACTGCGGCTTGAGCATCATCACGACTGGTATAAGGCCCTGATCGTAATAAATATAAAGAGGTACCATCAGATTCTTTTTTTCTCTCGATTACATAGCTAGAAATTTGTAATTCCTTTAACTTAGAAGACATCTTTTTCACACGATCATTGGATGAATATGCGGCAACTTGTATGTAAAATTTCGCCTTAGATTTATTCGGTTCTTTGGCAGTGGATTCGGAGACAACTACTTCACCATTATCGATATTATTTTTGTTGGTTTTTGAGTCCGCAATATCTGTCTTCTTGGTTGTACTAACGATTGTCTCTTCAGGGACTACTGGTGTTACTGGCGTGATGGTTGTGATTTTTTTTTCGTCTACTGTATTTGCTGCATCACTAACAGAACTGACTACTTTTAAAACAACATCATTTTTTATTTTTTTGGGCTCAGAATCAAATACTCTTGGCAATCCTACTATTGCAAGCAGTAATAAAAAACCTGCCCCTAAAAGTCGGTGTCGTGATCGTTGCACTTCAGGGTTTTCAGATAACTCTTCCTGATCATCATCACTTACCACTTGCCGACGAGATTGCATTGATGGCTCTGTTCGAGACTGATTTGCTTCTGTAGAATTTTTCTTTTTAAATTTTAGAAATGAAATCATTAATTTTTATCTACACATTTAGAGGTATTTCAATGCTTTTGTAATTTATGTAAGCTCATTACTGCACTAACTGTTAAGAAAGATCCGAATACTAGTATTCTATCATTTTGACCAAGCACATCGATGGTTTTTTGATATCCAAGCGCTGCGCTGGTATCGGTGGTAATCCCTGATTCTGGTGAGTTTTTTACCCCTAACTTTTCTAATACCTGCTTAATTTGCGTGGCACTAGCCGCTCTTGGAGTCGGCAAGTCAACACAATGCCAATAATCAACTATTCCCAACATGGGTCTGATGACCCCTTCAATATCCTTATCTGCCATGACTCCGAATATGGCATGGGTAAATGGAAAATAGCCCATTTTGTCTAAACTTGCTGCTAGTGCACTACTTGCATGTGGGTTGTGTGCAACATCTAACACTACTGTAGGCTGACCAGCAAGCACTTGGAATCTTCCTGGCAAGTCAACCATAGCGAAGCCATTTCGAATTGCTTGTACGCCGACTGGTAGTCTCTCACGCAGACTCATGAGGGTCGCAATGGCTGCAGAGGCATTTAAAAGCTGATTTGCGCCACGAAGTGCTGGATATGCCAAGCCATTGACTCGTCTAGTTCGCCCAGACCATGCCCACTGTTGTTGATCCCCAGAAAAGTTAAAGTCACGTCCATGTAACCAAAGATCAACACCCAGATCTTCTGCATAGGCTACTAATGTGCTTGGTGGGACGGGATCAGCGCAAATAGCAATTTTTCCAGCGCGCATAATGCCCGCTTTTTCTAGTGCGATTAACTCACGAGTATTTCCTAATAGATCTGTATGGTCAAGATCAATGCTGGTGATGACGGCACAATCTGCATCAATAATATTTACCGCATCCAATCTTCCACCAAGACCGACTTCTAAGATAACAACATCTAATGCCTGGCTAGCAAATAAATGCATGATGGCTAAGGTAGTAAATTCAAAGTAAGTTAGACTAATAATTTCAGGCAAAGAGGCTCTTGCTCGCTCAACTTCCCTAAAATGTTTTAATAATACGTCTTCAGAAACATTCAAGCGCCCTATTCTTGCTCGCTCAGAAAATTCAATCAAGTGCGGTGATGTGTGACACCCTACTTTATAACCAGCCTCAGAAAAAATAGCTTCTAGAAATGCACAAGTCGAGCCCTTTCCATTGGTTCCTGCAACCGTAATGACTGGGCAGTTAAACTCAAAATTGAGCGCGGCCTGAACTTGCTTAATCCGCGTTAATCCCATATCAATTCCGACGGGATGTGCCTTTTCTAAGAAAGCTAACCACGAGTTTAAGTCTGGAAAATAAAGCGGGTCTTTAGAAAACACAAGAATATTAGGCGATTGAGTCTATGGATTGTTTTTGTAATAAAGCGAGTAAGTTTGCAATTTCAGCGCGGATTTGACGTCGATCGACAATCATGTCAATACCACCTTTTTGTAACAAAAACTCAGATCGCTGAAAGCCTTCTGGTAACTTTTCTCGCACAGTTTGCTCTATCACCCGAGGCCCAGCAAATCCAATAAGGGCGCGGGGCTCTGCCATCACGACATCACCCATAAATGCAAAACTAGCGGAGATACCACCCATGGTTGGATCTGTTAATACACTAATGTATGGCAATTTAGCTTTAGCCAGCTTGGTTAACATTGAATTGGTTTTAGCCATTTGCATGAGTGATAACAGACTTTCTTGCATACGAGCACCACCCGTTGCACAAATACAAATGAATGGAATTTTTTGATCCAGCGCAGACTGCGCTCCTCTTACAAATCGCTCGCCAACAACTGACCCCATTGAGCCACCCATAAATTCAAATTCAAAACAAGCAATCACAACTGGTAAGGTGTGAATCGAACCACCCAAAACGACCATGGCATCCGTCTCACCTGTTGCATCCATTGCATCTTGTAAACGATCTGGATACTTTTTTGTATCTTTAAATCGCAATGAATCAATCGGTAATACTTCTTGACCTATTTCATAGCGACCTTCTTTATCCAATAAATAATCTAAGCGCAGTCTTGCCTTTATGCGCATATGATGATTACACTTTGGACATACGTATTGGTTTGCCTCTACATCAGTTCGGTATAACACTGATTCGCAAGATACGCACTTAACCCACAATCCTTCTGGGACAGTTTTTCTTAGACTAGGGTCCGTTTGCTGAATCTGTGGAGGTAATAATTTATCAATCCAACTCATATCATTCCTCTTCTATTTATTCAAGATGTAGTGTTCGATGACTCATCTAACGCGGTGCGTATTTCAAGAATAAAGTTCTTGAGTGATTGTAACCTTGTCTGTGGAGTAGACTCCTCTAATATTTGCACAAGTTTACTGCCAATAATCACAGCATCTGCACTTTTGCTAAGTTTTTTAGCTGATTGCGCATCGCGAATCCCAAAGCCAATCGCAAGAGGTGTTTTTGTTTGTGCTCTTATCTGCTGCGTAATGGTATGTACTTCTGCTGTGTCTATATTACTCGAGCCAGTAACACCCTTTAGTGAGACGTAATAGATATATCCACTAGAGGCTTTCGCGACATGTTGTATGCGCTCCGGTGATGACGTTGGCGCTAACAAAAATATTGGCGATAATCCAGCACTGTGCAATTTGGCTGAAAATTCTTCGCATTCTTCCGGTGGATAATCCACAACCAAAACACCATCTACCCCAGCTGCTTTAGCGCGCTCTGTGAATAACTCAATTCCCATATGTTCTATAGGGTTTGCATAACCCATTAAGACAACGGGTGTTTCTTGATTAGTTTCCCGAAAGGTTTTAACCATGTGCAAACATTGGGCTAAATTCATCCCATTAGCTAAGGCCCTCTCAGATGACCTTTGTATTACGGGACCATCTGCCATCGGGTCAGAAAAAGGTATACCTAACTCAATGATGTCCGCTCCAGATTCTACTAAGGCATGCATGATTGGGACTGTCATCGATGGGTCCGGATCTCCGGCAGTAATAAAAGGAATCAACCCTTTCTTTCCAGATGATTTGAGTTGTTTAAATACGGTATCGATACGACCCATGAATGGAATTCCTTATGCCGGGGATAATTTAATTTTGTCTGCTTGAGCAACTGTATGCATGTCTTTATCGCCACGCCCTGAGAGATTAACTAAGATAGTTTTATCTTTTGGTAAAGTTTTGGCTAAGGTAAATGCATAAGCAATTGCATGACTAGTTTCTAGCGCCGGAATAATGCCTTCAATTTGACAACAGGTATGAAAGGCGGCCAAGGCTTCTTCATCGGTTACTGCTGTATAAGTTGCTCGCTTTATATCTTTTAACCAAGCATGCTCTGGACCCACACCGGGGTAATCAAGCCCTGCCGAAATGGAATGTGTTTCCATAATTTGGCCATCTGCATCTTGGATTAAGTAGGTTCGATTACCATGTAATACACCTGGAGTTCCTGCACATAAAGCGGCGGCATGTTTGCCCGTGGCTATTCCTGATCCGGCAGCTTCAACGCCAATGAGTTTGACATCTGAATGATTAATATACGGGTAAAAAATACCCATCGCATTTGATCCTCCACCTACACAAGCTAGGACATAATCAGGTTGTCCACCAGTCATTTCGGGCATCTGCTCGATACACTCGTTCCCAATAACGCTCTGAAAATCTCTGACCATCATTGGATAAGGATGGGGTCCTGCTACTGTACCAATAATATAAAACGTATTATCCACGTTGGTGACCCAGTCACGCATCGCTTCATTTAAGGCGTCTTTTAATGTCTTAGAGCCCGATTCAACAGGTACAACGGTTGCTCCTAATAATTTCATGCGGTAAATATTTTGTGCTTGTCGCTCTACATCAACGCTACCCATATAAATCACACATTCAAGCCCAAATCGCGCACATATCGTGGCGGTAGCTACCCCGTGTTGACCTGCTCCGGTTTCTGCAATGATACGGGGCTTACCCATTTTTTTAGCTAATAATGCTTGACCAATAACATTATTAATTTTGTGAGCACCCGTATGATTTAAATCTTCACGCTTGAAATAGACTTGCGCTCCACCAACTTGCTCACTCCATCTTTTGGCATGATAAATCGGGCTAGGACGTCCCACAAAATGCTTTAATTCACGATGAAACTCAGCATTAAATTCAGGGTCATGCTGGTATTTTGCATAGATTTGCTTGAGTTCCTCTAATGCAAAAATTAGAGTTTCTGATACAAATACGCCGCCATATGGCCCAAAATGGCCTCTTTGATCTGGAAAGTCATACATAATTAGTCCTTTTTCTACTAGTCAGAAGATTGATTCGTCTGCTTGACTTGCATTACAAATTTTCTCATTAATTCGGGATCTTTTTTCCCTTTGGAAATTTCAACCCCACTGGATACATCGACCCCTAACGGCCGAAAATGCGAAATCGCCTCAGCTACATTGTGTGCGTTCAATCCACCACTCAAAACGACCCGATGCGCGTTTTCTTTTATCCATGTACTCGGTATTAAATCCCAATTGAATGTTTTTCCACCACCACCATACCCATCGACTAAAGCATCTAATATCCAGGCAGAAGCATCCCTATATTGTAGGCAAAATTTGTCTAATTGGAAGTTTTCATCAATTCTAGCGGCTTTTATCCATAATTGATCGCCCGCTATCTGAGAACAACGCTCGGCACTTTCATCACCATGAAATTGCCAAATATCGATCAAACAGTTGTCTTTTATAGACTTAATTAAATGATCGTCAGCATCAACAACTAAGGCCACATTTTGCAATTGCCCTTGATGAAGTCGTGATAATTCAAATGCTTGCGTCATATTGAGAAGTCGTGGACTTGGTGGATAAAAGACAAGTCCAATTGCATCAATCTGTAACTCCATGGCCATTTGGATATCGGCTGGTGTACTTAGTCCACAAATCTTGATCCGAGTAACTCGTGGGTCATATTCCACTAAACTCATATCTCTACTCCCTGCTTCGCCTGAGGAAAAGCCTGATGTAAGTAGGCTGCTGGTATTGCACTGTGCTCAAAACTAGGTGAAGGTATCCCAAAATGGCTAGGATAACCGACATTGGCTAAATACAAGCCATCTGCAGAAAATGTTGGGGCGGCAAATGCCCTATCTTTATTTAATAAGAGTTCTGAAAACCACTCAGCTGTTTGCTTACCTATGCCTACATGTAATAGGCTTCCAACTATATTTCTCACCATGTGATGTAAAAATGCATTGGCGCGTAAAAAGAGAAACACTTTGGGGCCTTCATCTACGATGTCTAATTGATAGATCGTCTTGATGGGTGTTTTACTTTGACACTCAGAGGAACGAAAACAAGAAAAATCGTGCTCACCAATCAAATATTGACTCGCTTTTCGCATTTCATCTAGCTTTAATGTTTGGCTAGGTGGCAACATATGGTATCCCGCCTTTTGATGCAATAAAGATATTTTTACGGGAGATGTGAGTAAAAAGTAGACATACGATCTTTCAAACGCACTAAACCTTGCATCAAACTCTAGAGGCACTTGTTTTGCCCATTGTATCGATATAGAGCTTGGTAAAAAATTATTTAAGCCTCGTACCCATGACCAATCAGGGCGCTCAACTACAGTATCGAAATGGGCAACTTGTCCCAATGCATGAACCCCACTGTCAGTTCTTCCTGCTGCGGTTAAGCGTACTGTCTGTTCTTCAAATCCACCAATGAAATGGGTAATTGCTGATTCAATATGATCTTGAACGGTTCGATGGGTGACTTGACTTTGCCAACCAGAAAAAGAAGAACCGTCATATTGAATGCCGATGGCAATTCGCTTTAATTCATTGCTAATCGTCTGTGGTGCTTGAAAAATCACGAAATTTCCATCAAAAGCTGTGAAGCTTGTGCCAATACTTCCGTATCTGCTGTTGTTCCAAGTTGTACCAAATCTGTTAATAGAATTCTTGCAGTTTCAAAATCTTTAATTTTGATATAAGAACGCGCAAGATTTAAACGAACTTTTTGTTCGTCAGTATTTAGAGTGGGCTGTGGCACTACAACGGATGTTGAATCTGGGTGTGGATTGACAACATTTAAATCTAAAGAGAAGGGATCACTACTCACGATTCCTTTGGGCTTATCTTCAGTCGTTGAAGGACTCTTGAGCGCAATAATAGGTGGCGTGGGTGTTGGGGGAATAGTAGGTGCAGTGGGTAAATTTAAGTCAATATTTGTAAAAAGCTGCTTTACGTGATCAGGCATTTGTTGATGCGCAACCTGCTGAGCTTCCTGGCTAAGACTAACTACGGGTTCGTCAACTTCTTCTTCAGGAACTTTTAAGCTTGGAAAATAAACCTCCTTCTCCACAGAAGGTGCTACTGGCATGACATTTCTCTTTGGAAGTTGATCTGGAGTGGATCGACGCAACACCCCAAATAAAAAGATCCCTGTCAGGCCAAGAATTCCGATTAAAAGCCCATACTGCCGAAATTCAACGCTTTGTGATGATGCTATTTTTTTCGCATTAATTTCTTTTAAGTCGGCTATGTTGCGCTCAAGCTCTGCAATGCGTTGTTGGGCTTCTTCTAACATTTTTTGCTGGGCAATAACATCTTCGTTTAATTTTGCTTGATTGACTGATTGTTCAGTCTCAGTTTGCGAAGAACCAATCTTCAAGCGATCTTTAAAGGAGTCTTTTAACTGCGCTTGTTGATAAGTTCTATTATTTGCTTTTAACACTGCATCTGAAGAGTTATTGAATTGCCGATCTTGGTAGTTTTTAACACCAGATGCCACAAATTCTCTAGCCTCCTGCTCGGGTATCGACGCTGCCATAGTGGCAGTGGGCAACTGCAATGTTTCGCCTTGTTTTAAACGATGAATATTGCCTGCAAAAAAAGCCTTCGGATTTAATCGATATAACGCAACTAAGGTCTGATTAAAATCAACACCCTCTATATTAGACATTGCTTGATTCACAATGTTTACCAAATTGTCACCGGCCTGCACTTTAATTTCTTTGGCCTGAGTATTGAGTACGGTATACACACGTACCAACGAACCTGAAGACCACGTTAATTCAATGACGATGTCATTAAAAGCTTTTTCTAATTCCGCATTATTTTTAGAAAACTTTAAAACAATGGCACTTGCCTTACCCGTATTGTCGTTTTGTATCGTTATTTGTGGAGCTAAATCATTGCTAGGTATTGGTATACCAAACTTTTCATACGCCGCACGATTTGCTAAGTTTGCCTGTAGGGTACCCAGCGACTTTGATTCTTGTGCACTCATCAGAATCGCTATTTTTGCTTGTAAATTTTCGTTTGGTGAAGATTCAACGCTGAGAGATCCAAGCGAGAGGGCAAAGGATAGGGAATAGAAAAATAGGCCACTTATTAATAGGAAAAATTTCATATGAAGCTTCAATTTCATTATTTTGCTTCCAATAAAATACGTAAAATTCGGCGTAGTGGCTCCGCAGCACCCCATAATAATTGGTCACCAACCGTAAAGGCGCCAATATATTCCGGGCCCATTGCTAGTTGATGTATTCGACCTACCGGAATCTGTAAGGTGCCGGTAACGCTTGCAGGAGTTAAATAACGCTCTGTCATTTCTCGTTCATTGGGTACTACTTTTACCCATTCATTTGCTTGCGCGATGAGTTGCTCTACTTCGTTAATCGGCACATGTTTATTTAATTTAATAGTCAAGCCTTGGGAGTGACATCTCATCGCCCCTACTCTGACACAGATTCCGTCAATGGGTATGCTACCGGCTTCTCTAAATGGTGGTAAACCAAGAATCTTATTGCACTCGGCACCACCTTTCCACTCTTCTTTAGTCTGCCCATTTTCTACGGGTACATCAATCCAAGGTATGAGACTGCCAGCTAAGGGAGTGTTTCTAAAATGTGATTTGGGATATTCATTGCTTTGGAGTGATTTCGTTACTTGACGGTCAATGTCCAAGATCGCAGAGCCAGGATTGGCTAAATCTGATTGAACACTATTAAACAAATAGCCCATTTGTTGCAATAATTCGCGCATATTTTGAGCGCCTGCACCTGAAGCCGCTTGATAAGTCATGGCACTCATCCACTCAACTACTCCTGCTTTAAACAAGCCATGTAACCCCAGCAACATCAAACTAACAGTACAGTTACCACCGATCCAATTATGATTGCCTTGTGAATACGCTTGATCAATCACATGACGATTTACTGGATCAAGAACAATCACTGCATCAGACTTCATACGAAGTGAACTTGCAGCATCAATCCAATGTCCCTTCCAACCACTAGCTCTTAGTGGCTCAAAAGTTGCTTTGGTGTAATCACCACCTTGGGTTGAAATAATGTAGTCACATTTTTTTAGGGCTTCTATGCTATTGGCATCTTGTAAGATTTCTTCATTTTTAGTGATCACTTGACCGGCAAATGTGGGAACCTTGCCGCCTACGTTACTCGTGCTAAAAAATATGGGCTCAAAGAACGAAAAGTCATTCTCAACTAGCATCCTCTCCAATAAGACGCTACCGACCATACCTCGCCAACCAACCAAGCCCACCACTGGAAGTGCCATTACAAAACCTTTAAAAAAATTAATTAACAGAACTCTATTTTATTACTTCTGAGCCCTTGAGGGATAAATTCTGCGAATCAGCCAAGCGCCGCTAAAACTGCTTGACCCATTTCTGCGGTACCAACCTTCTGTGTTCCAGTTGTATAGATATCTGCAGTTCGATATCCCTTAGCTAACACCTGTTGCACGGCTTTCTCAATTCTGAGCGCTTGCTCTTCTTTGCCTAGCGAATATCGAAGCATCATTGCCGCAGAAAGTATCGTTGCTAATGGATTAGCTATTCCCTTACCAGCGATATCCGGAGCTGAGCCATGGCTAGGCTCATATAAACCTTTATTGTTAATATCTAAGGATGCAGACGGGAGCATTCCAATGGAGCCAGTTAACATGGCCGCCTCATCAGACAAAATATCTCCAAATAAATTACCGGTCACCACAACATCAAAAGCTTTAGGAGCTTTCACCAACTGCATAGCAGCATTGTCTACATACATGTGCGTTAGTTCAACATCGGGATATGACTTACCAAGTTCAATCATCACTTCACGCCATAACTGTGATGTCTCTAAGACATTGGATTTATCGACACTACAGATTTTTTTATTTCTCTTTTGAGCCGCAGCAAAGGCAACTTGGCCTATCCGTCTAACCTCTGGCTCACTGTATCGCATCGTATCAAAGCCTTCACGTGCACCAGGAAAAAGACCATCAGTTGCAGTACGAATGCCTTTAGGAGATCCAAAATAAACGTCGCCATTAAGTTCACGGACAATTAAAATATCCAAACCAGATACTATTTCTGCTTTTAATGACGAAGCCGAGGTTAGTTCAGGATAGCAAATAGCAGGCCTGAGGTTAGCAAATAAGGACAAGTGTTTACGCAAGCCTAAAATTGCTTGCTCTGGCCTTAATTCTCTTGGGAGTGTGTCGTATTTGAAATCTCCAACAGAGCCAAATAGTATTGCATCGGCAGCTTTCGCTAATGCAAGGGTCTTTTCCGGCAAAGGATGTCCATAAGCCTCATATCCTGCTCCACCAACAGGGGACTCTTCAATTTCAAAAGACTCTCCAAGAGCGTCCAACACCATTCTTGCTTGAGCAACGATTTCTGGACCTATACCGTCCCCTGGCAAAACTGCAATTTTCATAAGTAATCCAAGTGTTAAGGAAGTTTTGTGTCTAACCAAGGCATTTTAAGAAGGCGTTGTGCTTCAAAATGCTTGATCTTATCTGAATGCCGTAAAGTAAGTCCAATATCGTCTAATCCATTGACTAAGCAATATTTACGAAATGGTGTGATATCAAAGTCATAAGTACGACCATCTGCAGCAATGACTATTTGTTTTTCCAAATCAACCGTTACTTGATAGCCATTAAACGAGAATGTTTCATTAAACAGATGATCTACTTGAGAGCTTGTTAAAACAATCGGTAATAAACCGTTTTTGTAGCAGTTGTTCATGAATATATCGGCAAAGCTCGGCGCGATCACAGCTCTAAAGCCATACTGAACAAGCGCCCAAGGGGCGTGCTCTCTAGAGCTTCCACAACCAAAATTCTTTCTTGCCATCAAGATACTTGCGCCTTGATAACGTCCATGATTGAGGATAAAGTCAGGGTTAAGCGGACGATTTGTACAGTCAACTCCTGGTTCTCCCGGGTCTAAATATCGCCAAGCATCAAATAAGTTTTGACCAAAACCAGTTCTAGCAATCGATTTTAGAAACTGCTTAGGTATGATCGCGTCTGTATCGACATTCTCGCGGTCTAGGGGAACAATAAGTCCTTGATGTACTTTAAAAGCTTGCATATGATTTCTTAATTATTTAATAGGGGTAACAACTGCTCCGGATGGCTCCTGAACGGGCTTAATTTCCTCAATTTTAGTACTTGGGGCTGCCGATTTTTCTATCGTTTTGCCAAGGCTTTGAAGATCTTTACCCATACCTTCAAATGTTCCACAAGATGCCAAGGATAAAGATACAGCCATCAACAAGACAGATTGAATTAATTTCATATTGCCCCCTTTGTTAATAAGATTATTAAGCAATTTTACGCACATCTACAAAATGACCTTCAATAGCTGCGGCTGCGGCCATTGCTGGGCTCACAAGATGTGTTCTTCCGCCTGTGCCTTGACGTCCTTCAAAGTTTCGATTGGAGGTCGATGCACAACGCTCTTCAGGCTCTAAACGATCTGCATTCATTGCCAAACACATGGAACAGCCAGGTTCGCGCCATTCAAAACCGGCCGCAATAAAGAGTTTATCTAAGCCCTCTTTTTCTGCTTGCGCTTTAACTAGTCCAGAACCAGGTACAACAATTGCTAACCTCACGTTCGGTGCAACTTTCTTACCGATACGCTCCACAACCTTTGCGGCTGCGCGAATATCCTCTATCCGACTGTTGGTGCATGACCCAATAAATACTTTATCAATCATGATGGAATCCATCGAAGTATTTGGAGTCAAGCCCATATAAACAAGCGCTCTTTCAATAGCAGAACGTTTATTAGGATCTTTTTCTTTTTCTGGGTCAGGGATACGATCATCAATCGATAACACCATCTCGGGAGAAGTACCCCAAGTCACTTGAGGTTTAATCTCTTCAGCGCGCAAATTGACAACCTGATCAAATACCGCACCTTGATCTGTATGTAAACCACGCCAATATTGAATCGCCAAACTCCATGCCTGACCAGTCGGAGCATATGGACGATTTTGGACATATTCAATTGTTTTTTCATCAACAGCTATTAAACCAGCCCGAGCACCCGCTTCAATGGACATATTACAGAGCGTCATCCGACCCTCCATAGATAAAAGCGAAATGGCTTCCCCAGCAAATTCAATCGTGTGACCAGTCCCACCAGCGGTACCAATTTTTCCAATAATAGCCAGAGCCATATCTTTAGCGGTACAACCTTGAGGAAGTTTTCCATCAACTTTAATTAACATATTTTTACTCTTTTTCATGAGTAAAGTTTGTGTAGCTAAAGTATGTTCAACCTCAGAAGTACCTATTCCAAATGCCAAAGCACCAAATGCGCCATGCGTACTTGTATGGGAATCACCACAAACAATCGTCATCCCAGGGAGTGTTGCCCCCTGCTCAGGACCAATCACGTGAACAATGCCTTGACGTAAGTCGTGCATTTTGTACTGAGTGATTCCTAAACGATCACAATTAGCGTCAAGCGTATCAACTTGAAGCTTGGAAATTGGATCACTAATACCTTGGCTTCGATCAGTTGTCGGTACATTGTGGTCAGAAACAGCAAGGTTTGCTGAATTTCGCCATATTTTACGAGAAGCTAACTCTAAGCCCTCAAATGCTTGAGGGCTTGTTACTTCGTGCAATAAGTGACGGTCTATGTATAAAACCGAAGTCCCATCTTCTTCTGCGCAGACCACATGGTCGTCCCAAAGTTTGTCGTATAAGGTACGTGCCATGCAATCTCCTCTTAGCTTTTAATATGTCTTGTCGGGTAACCGTTAAATAATTGACGGGGACGACCAATTTTATACTCAGAATCGGTAATCATCTCTTCCCATTGTGCTATCCAACCTACTGTTCTAGCTAATGAAAAGATACAGGTAAACATTTCAGTCGGAATACCTAATGCTCGCTGGACAATTCCAGAGTAAAAATCAACGTTTGGATAGAGTTTACGGCTAACAAAGTACTCATCTTCAAGGGCAATTTTCTCAAGGGTCATTGCTAACTTAAATAATGGATCGTCTTGTAAGCCAAGTTCATTTAGAACCTCATAGCAAGTATCACGCATTAATTTAGCACGCGGGTCAAAGTTTTTATACACACGATGTCCAAATCCCATCAAACGAACGCCAGAGTCTTTATCTTTTACCTGGGCGATGTACTCACCAATTTTTTCAACGCCACCCATTGCTTGAATCGACTCTAACATCTGTAAACAAGCTTCATTAGCGCCACCATGTGCTGGGCCCCATAAGCAGGCAACGCCAGCAGCAATTGCTGCAAAAGGATTAGTTCCAGAAGAGCCAGCAAGGCGTACTGTAGACGTAGATGCATTTTGTTCGTGATCAGCATGCAAAATGAAAATTCTATCTAAAGCACGTACCAAAACTTCATTCACCACGTACTCTTCACAAGGATTAGCAAACATCATTCTCATGAAGTTTGCTGTGTAGGAAAGTTCATTACGTGGATAAATGAAGGGTTGACCTATGGAGTATTTATAAGACATGGCAACTAATGTTGGCATTTTTGCAATTAGGCGAATCTGAGCAATTTCTCTTACTTTTTGGTTCGAATAATCTAATCCATCATGGTAAAACGCAGCCATTCCACCTACTAAGCCGGTCAAAACAGCCATCGGATGGGCATCACGACGAAAACCCCTTAAGAAAAATTGCATTTGCTCATGAACCATCGTGTGATGCATAACCATGTCGTCAAAT
>Ga0114959_10000819_pt1 | contig 28987 bp, 20 predicted proteins | sample C_130625_EF_Meta_FD_87317 | JGI IMG/M metagenome (GOLD analysis project Ga0114959, IMG submission 87317) | Freshwater microbial communities from Lake Croche, Canada to study carbon cycling - C_130625_EF_MetaG | ecosystem: Environmental > Aquatic > Freshwater > Lake | place: Lake Croche, Canada... | reverse complement strand
TGGGACAGCTGGTGGCGGTTTATTTTATAGCGATAGGGAAAAGAACTTATTTTCAAGAATTGATAATATTCATGTTACAGATAATATTACTACAATACTATGCAGTAAAAAAAATCGGTTATCAATTGCTATAGAAAATATTGGTTTAATTGAAATTGATGCGAATTCAAACCTGGAGAAACCAAATTTTGAACAACAAGCATTTGGTGATAATCAAATAAAAAGAACTCAATATTTTATCTGTTCCTCTTTAGATTCGAAAGATAATATTTGGTTAATTAGAGGACCTCATACTGTAATAAAACGTCAATTTAGTAGTAACAATTCTGAGTTTTATTCAGATTTTTTTGACGAGGATAGTAGGTCTTCGAATATTGATATTCGCACAATATTTTGTGATGGAAGTGATAATGTCTGGATAGGAACTAAAGCCGATGGAGTTTATGTTAAGTTTAAAGAGGCCAAAAAATTTGTCAAAGTTCAGAACTCTGCATTTTTTGAAAAAAATTCGTCTTGTAACCATGTCATTTGCATATTTGATGACAAAATTGGTTCAATATGGTTTGGTACATTAAGTTGTGGGTTACTAAACATTGAACAAAATAGATCAATATTCAAACTTTACCCTACCCGAAATCCAATAACAGGGCAAAAGGTTACTGAGAGTGTTTGTTGCGTATTTGTTGATTCTCAAGATAGAACTTGGAAAGGTGTTTTAGGAGCAGGTTTATTTTGTAAAGAAAAAAATGAGACATCTTTTAAATATTTTAAACCCAAAAAAGACGAAACTAATGGCAAAGGAATAAACAATATTTTTTGTATTGTAGAAGATGATAAGTACCTGTATTTTGGATCAAACTCAAGTGGATTCTCGTCCTACAACAAAAAAAGTGGGACTCTTAAATTTGTTTTTGATGCCAATAAATACTTTAAACCCGAGGCAACCTCTGCGGTTAAATTTGGTGATAAAATTATTTTTGGCACCTGGGGTAGCGGAATATTATATGTAAACAAGAATAGTGATGCACCTAAATATTTAACTCTCACCGATTCAAAAACTCCCATTAGATTAAATGATGTAAACATAAATTGTCTGGCTGTTTATGATGACAAATATTTACTGGTTGGAACTGAAAAAGGTGGGCTAAATGTATTTGACTTAAACTTGAATTTGATTAGAATTTTAAAGAAAAATAAAAAAGAAAAGTCAATTAGTAATGATTTTATTATCTGTGCAATGGTTCATAAAAACAATAGATTATGGCTTGGAACATATGGCACAGGTTTAGATTTAATTTTAAACTTTGAAAATTATTTACTTAAAAAAGGTAAAGGTTTAGAAATAATTAATTTCAACAAGGGCGATAAATTATGTGATGATAATGTGCTTGGTATTGTAGCCGATAATAATAATAGTTATTGGGTAAGTACAGTAAAAGGTTTATCTAAGTTTACATTTAAGTCTGTATTTTTTTATAAAAACTTCCACGATACATATTCGGATGCTCAAATAAGTGACCTGTACACTGTCAAAAATTATACTTATGAAGATGGTTTACCTAGCAATGAGTTTAATACTGGCGGTTATGCAGCAAGCAAAACTGGTGAAATCTTTTTAGGTACCAATAAAGGTATATTTTCATTTTTTTCTTCAAACTCAATTAGTAATTCATATTTATCACCTGTTGTATTAACACAATTCAAATTATTTGAAAAAGATTATAAACTTGATACAGTTATTACCTATAAAAAACACATAAAATTAACCTACAAAGAGTCATTTTTTTCATTTGAATTTGCAGCGTTAAATTTTTCCCTTTCCGAAACAAATGAATACGCCTATATGATGGAAGGCTTTGATAAAGATTGGATAAATAGTGGTTCCAGAAGGTTTGCAAGTTATACTAATCTCGACCCAGGTGAGTATACCTTTAGAGTTAAAGCGTCCAACAATGAAGGAACTTGGAATGATCTGGGCACTTACGTTAAAGTTTCAATTTCTCCACCTTGGTATAAAACAATATGGGCATACTTAATATTTACAGGCTTTATTATTGGGGCTATTTATATCTTTATCAAATACAGAGAGGTAAAACTCCGGGATGAAAAAAAAATATTGGAAGAAAAAGTTGAGGAACGCACATTAGAAATTGCAATTATAAACAAGGAAATTACGAAGAAAAATGTAGATATTACAGACAGTATTAACTATGCAAAAAGGATACAACAAGCTATTTTACCTCCTATTCAAGATTTAGAGGATAACTTTAAAGATTCATTTATTTTTTACAAGCCTAAAGATATTGTAAGTGGAGATTTTTATTGGTTATTCAAGTCGGAGATTGAAAATGAAGAAAAACAAGTGCTGATAGCTGCCGCAGACTGCACAGGGCACGGAGTTCCGGGCGCATTTATGAGTATGATTAGTATTGACAAGTTAAATGAAGCGGTTAAATATTTTACAGAACCTACAAAAATTCTAGAATCGCTTAATGTCGGTATCAAGTCGGCTCTCAGACAATCGGCCGATATTGAAGGGCAAAGTAGGGATGGTCTAGATATAGCACTGGTAAGAATAACTCCTCATACAAATTCAGATTATACAGTTTTATTTTCTGGAGCAAATAGACCACTTTGGATTTTACGAAAAAATGAAAATGAAATTGATGAGTTTAAAGCAACAAAGGCCGCAATTGGAGGGTTTACTTCAGATAAACAAGAGTTCCTGCAAACAGAAATAACCCTGAGTACCGGCGATGCTATTTATATTTTTAGTGATGGTTATCCCGACCAGTTTGGAGGTGAGCAGGATAAAAAATTCATGACTAAAAAACTCAAAGAACTTATTGTAAAAACCCGACAATACTCTATGCAAGAGCAAGGTCGTCAACTTGAATCAACTTTAAAAAGTTGGCAAGGAAGCTATGAACAGGTTGACGATGTTTTGGTAATGGGAGTTAGGTTTTAATTGAAATACCAAAATCAACAAAACTTTTTCTTTTTCTCAACAGAAATAATTTAAACATTTCCTTAAATAATTAGTTTTGAAACAAAATTTTGAATTGATGCAAAACTACTGCAACAGCCTTACACAATACAGCCGTTATAAAACAAGAGAAGTAAAAATTGGAAGTCTATTATTAGGTGCCGATAACCCTATTCGTATCCAAAGTATGACTACAACAGATACGATGGATACCACTGCCACTGTTGAGCAATCAATTAGAATGATTGAAGGCGGTTGCGAATTGGTGCGCATTACAGCACCAAGCATCAACGAAGCTAAAAACCTAGAAAATATAAAACATGAATTACGCTCACGCGGACATGTTACTCCACTCGTGGCTGATATTCATTTCACTCCTAATGCTGCAGAAATAGCTGCACGAATTGTAGAAAAAGTAAGGGTAAATCCTGGCAACTACGCCGACAAAAAAAAGTTTGAAGAAATAGAATACACTGATACTGCCTACGAGGCTGAATTGGAGCGTATCAGAAACCGCTTTACTCCACTTGTAAAGATTTGTAAGGAACATGGAACGGCAATGCGCATCGGCACCAACCATGGTAGTTTGAGTGATAGAATTATGAGCCGATATGGCGATACTCCGTTAGGAATGGTTGAAAGTGCAATGGAATTTATACGCATTTGTGAGGACAATGATTTCTACAACATAGTCATCAGCATGAAGTCTAGCAACACGCAAGTAATGGTGCAAGCTTACCGTTTGTTGTTGCAAACCATGAATACTAATAACATGTGTTATCCTTTGCATTTGGGAGTTACTGAAGCTGGTGAAGGTGAAGACGGACGCATTAAATCAGCTGTAGGTATAGGCACCTTGTTAGAAGATGGCATTGGTGATACAGTTCGTGTTTCTCTTACCGAAGACCCTGAATTTGAAGCACCAGTTGCTATTGCATTGGTAAATAGATATTATAACAGAAACTCTCACAAACCAATTAAAGCAATTACTTCTATTGAATTAGAAAAGCTAAATTCACTTTTCAGCCCTTACGACTACAAACGCAGACACACTGAAAGTGTCGCTAATATTGGAAATAATGAAGTTCCGAGAGTTATTGCTGATTATGGTAATGCCACAGAAATTAATGCGGCATCACTATTTGCTGTTGGTTTAAATTACAACCCAATTACTGATAAATGGAATTTGGCTGACCAAAGCGCCGACTATATATTTGCTGGAGATAATTCGATTAACTTTCAAATTCCTGGTACTTTAGGTGTCATATACAACTCCCAAACTTGGAATAATATTGAAAATCCTGTAAGAGAGTATCCACTTTTTTGTGCCGATGAAATATTTAATGCACCAAAAATTAGTGATACAATAAACTTTGTTGCTGTTGACATTGTAACTCTAACAGAAGTTTTCATAACAAAAATAAAAGCATTAAAAAACATTGTACTTGTTATTGATACTTTTAATGAACACGGAATGGCTGAACAGCGCCGAATGTTCTTCGATTTATTATTACAAGATTGCCACATTCCAGCAATCATAAAACGAAACTATAAGGATTTAAGCGAAACTGACTTTCAATTGCAATCGGCTACAGACGCGGGTGCATTGCTTATTGATGGTTTTGGCGATGGCATTTGGTTGAAAGCCCAAAACTGTGGTTCACGCGATTATATCAATCGTACATCATTTGGTATATTGCAAGCTACTCGAACACGTATTAGTAAAACTGAATATATAAGCTGTCCTAGTTGCGGACGTACACTTTTTGATTTACAAGAAACTACTGCCCGTATTCGCAAACGTACCGACCATCTTAAAGGTTTAAAAATAGGAATTATGGGTTGTATAGTGAATGGACCTGGAGAAATGGCTGATGCCGATTATGGTTATGTAGGTGTTGGTGTAGGAAAAATAACCCTTTACAAAGGCCGCGAAGTGGTTCAGAAAAATATTGAAACAGAAGGCGCTGTGGATGCCTTGATAGATTTAATAAAATCTCATGGCGATTGGGTAGAGAAAGAAGTGTAAACAAATTCATTTCCAATAAAATATTAATTACAATAATTTGAAGAACTTTTTAGTTACAACGATTCTTTTTTTACTAAATCAAATAGGTGTTTTTGCACAACAAGAACCTACCAAAATTGAAGGTGAAGCACAAGGCACTACTTATCACATAACATATTACGACCAGCAAAATAGAGACTTACAAGGTGAGATTGAAAAAATATTATCAGATTTTGATTTGTCTGTTTCTACTTATATACCTAACTCAATTATTTCTCGGATAAATGCAAATGAAAAAAATGTTGTGGTTGATAAATATTTCATTGATTGCTTCAAAAAAGCCAAAGAAGTATGGAAAAATACCAACGGTGCTTTTGACCCAACAGTCTACCCGCTAGTAAATGCTTGGGGTTTTGGGCCTGGCAAAAAGCAGAAAATTGAAAAGGAAATTATTGATAGTATCCTAAAATTTGTTGGTTTTGATTTGATTCAATTGAGAGGAAATAAGGTTGTGAAAAAGGATATACGTGTAGCACTTGATTTTAATGCATTTGCGCAAGGATATTCAGTAGATGTTGTATCCAGTTTCTTAAATTCAATGAATATAAATTCATACATCGTAGAAATAGGAGGGGAGGTGTATGCAAAAGGAAAGAAACATGATGGTGAAAATTGGACCATTGCTATTGAGCAACCAATTGATAATAAAGAAACTACTAATCCGCCCAAAGCTATTGTAAAGTTAGAGAATTTAGCTATCGCAACTTCAGGCAATTATCGCCGTTTTACAGTAATTGATGGTGTAAAATATGCACACCATATTGACCCTAAAACAGGTTTCCCAACGAAAAACAATTTGCTTAGTGCTTCCATATTTTCAAAAGAATGTATTTCTTCAGATGCCAATGCAACTGGGGTTTTAGTAATGGGCTACGATAAGGCAATTACATTCTTGAAACAGCATCCCGAACTTGAGGCATTTCTAATTTATTCGGACGATAAAGGGAATTACCAAGTCTATCAAACAGCTGGCTTAAAAAGTATAATTACTGAAGTTGAATTTTAGATTAGTGTCTTTGAAATTAGATTAGTGTCTTTGAAATAAACTATCAAAAAAATATTACTAACCGATTTACAATTTTTAATAATTGTCAGCAACAAATAATTTTTAGTTTAGCACCAAATCAAATTACATGAACAAAATATATTTAATTTTTGGCATCGCGGTTTTTACTTTTTTAAGTTGCAGCAATGTTTCGCAAGGCGTTGAGTTAAAAGGCAAGCTACAAAATGCCTCCAATGCCGTTGTGGCAATTGATATTTTAGGTATAACTGGTGTTAAACCAATTGACTCGACAACGACTTCAGAAAAAGGAGAATTTACCCTTAAGTTAGATTTGAAAGAACCGAGTTTTTGCCGATTGCGAATGCCAACTGCTGGCAATTATTTAATCATGCTTATTAACCCTAATGAGAAGATTAATATTAATGCCGACGCAAACGCAATACAAAATAATGCAACCATTACAGGTTCGCCCGAAACGCAAAAAATGTATGTAGCTAATAATAAGTTGAAAACGAGTCAGAAAAGTATGGACTCCTTAAATACTATATACCAACAATTTGCGCGCACTCCTGCTCAAGACTCTATTTTACCAATTCTGCAAGCCGAGTACCAAAACATCCAAACAAGAGAGTCTCAATTTTTAAAGAAATATATCGCAGAAAATGCAACATCATTAACTTGCCTTACTTACATTGACAAAATAGATAAGGAAAAGGACATTGCAGTTTATAGGGCATTAGATGAGAGTTTGTTAAAGGCATATCCTACAATTGCTTATGTAACTGATTTTCATAAGCGTGTGATTGAAATGAGTAAATTGATGGAAGGAAGTCAAGCTCCAGACTTTACCCTTAATACGCCCGAAGGTTCTGCACTAAGTGTGTCATCATTCAAAGGCAAAGTATTATTGATTGATTTTTGGGCTTCTTGGTGCGGCCCATGCAGGCAAGAGAATCCCAACGTAGTTAAAATTTATAATTTATACCACGAAAAAGGATTTGAAATTTTAAGTGTGTCGCTTGATAAATCAAAAGAAAAATGGGTAGAGGCAATTGCTAAAGATGGTTTAAAATGGAACCATGTTAGCGATTTAGGATATTGGTCTTCGTCAGTTGTTCCACTTTATTCAATTACTGGCATTCCGCTTACAGTTTTGGTGGACCGTAAAGGTAATATTGTAGCCAAAAGCCTACGCGGTAAAGAGCTTGAAAGCAAAGTTGCTGAGTTGGTAAGCAAACAATAATTAGACATGAATTTAGCCAATGGCAAGAAAATTTACTTTGCTTCAGATTTTCATTTGGGAGTACCCAATTATGAAAGTAGCCGTAAGCGCGAAGATTTAATATGCAGTTGGCTAAAACAAATTAAACCCACTTGCCAGGAATTGTTTTTGGTTGGTGATGTGTTTGATTTTTGGTTTGAATACAAAGAAGCTGTGCCCAAAGGATTTGTAAGATTGCAAGGCGCCATTGCAGATTTTACTGATAGTGGAATTCCTGTAAATTTTTTTATTGGTAATCACGATATGTGGATTTTTGAATATTTTGAAAAAGAGTTGGGCGTTAAAATGCATCGTAAGCCAATTGATATTACCATAAATAGCAAACGTTTTTTTATTGGACATGGTGATGGTTTAGGCCCTGGCGACAATGGTTATAAATTCATTAAAAAAGTATTTGCCAACAGATTATGCCAATGGGCATTTGCGCGATTGCACCCTAACTTTGGTTTGGGTTTGGGTAATTATTGGAGTGGTAAAAGCAGGCATGCAACTGGCACATCAGATGAAATTTATAATGGCAATGACAAAGAGTTTTTAGTTGTGTTTTGTAATGACATGATTGAAAAAACATATTTCGATTATTTTATTTTTGGTCATCGCCATTTAGTTTTAGACATTATGCTAAAAAACCAACAATCAAAATACTATAATCTTGGCGATTGGCTTAAATACAATACTTACGGAGAGTTTGATGGAAATAATTTTGCTATTAAAACGTTTAATAAAGGCAAGTATTAATGCAAGCGAATTGAAAATGACAAGCAAATAGGTTGAAATAATCTATTTAATGTTTCTTTCATTGATAGCCCTGAAAAAAATCAACATAAATAAAAGAGAACTTTAATATGGAAAATAATACCCAATCTAATAAGATGAAAGTTGAAGTTTGGAGTGATATTATGTGTCCGTTTTGTTATATCGGTAAAAGGCATTATGAGACAGCAATAAACCAGTTTCCCGATAGAAATAACATTGATTTAGAATGGAAAAGTTTTCAATTAGACCCTACCATTCCAAAAACATTTGCGAAAAAGCAAAACTTGTTTGAATATTTAGCCGACAGTAAAGGAATTAGCGTTCAGCAATCAATGCAAATGCACCAAAAGGTTTTGAATATGGCTAGCCAGGCAGGATTAAATTTTCAATTTGATAATGCTGTTGTTGCAAATTCATTTGATGCGCACCGCATAATTCAAATGGCAAAGACCAAAGGACTTGGCGATGAAGCAGAGGAAAGATTTTTTAAAGCTTATTTTACTGAAGGAAAAGATTTGGCCAATTGTAAAATACTATCCCTAGTTGGTAATGAAATTGGTTTAAATGATGATGAAATAAACTTAGCATTGACTGATGATTTGTATGCATACAAAATAAAACGCGATGTGAAAGAGGCTGATGCTATTGGTATTAGTGGTGTTCCATTTTTTGTGTTCTATAGAAAATTTGCGGTTTCAGGTGCGCAACCTGCGCAATTATTTTTGCAAACTTTACAAAAATCTTTTGCAGAGTGGCAGAAAGCTAATTAGGATGATTCCTTTATAACTATTAAAGAGTATGAATAAAGTGAATAATATCTTGTAGAAAAATTAAGTAGAATGTTATTACATCCTTACACCTATAATCATTACATCATCAATTTGTTCTTCGTTGCCTAGCCATTCCATAAAGAAACTATCCAAATGTTGGCGTTGTTCCTCCATACTTAATGGTTGAATTGAGTATAGAATTTCTTTGAATTTTTTTGTCATAAGTTTTTTGCCTTCGCTACCTCCAAATTGATCAGCAAACCCATCGCTAAACATAAATAGGCTATCGCCTTTGTTTAGTTTAATTGTTTTATTTTGGAATTTGCGAACAGTTTCATATTGCAAACCACCAATTGGATATTTATCTGCTTTAAGTTCTTCAAAATAATAATCGGTAATTCGTTGTTCTTCATTTCTAAAATCTCGAAAAATGTACAGTGGTCTTAATGCTCCAGCAAACTCAACAATTTTAGTATCAACATTAATTTTGCAAATGGCAATGTCCATACCATCTCGGGTTTCGGTTTCTTGCTGCTTTAAAACAGAACGAATACCATTGTTCAAGTTTTTTAGAATCTCGGCAGGTTCATAAATTCTATTATCAACTACAATTTGATTTAGTAATGATGACGCAACCATACACATAAATGCTCCAGGAACACCGTGACCTGTGCAATCAGCAGCAGCTAATAAAAACTCATTTTCTTTGTTTTCGTTTTTTACGGGAGCAAACCAATAAAAGTCGCCACTAACAATGGCTTTGGGTTTATATAATACAAAAACATCTTCGAATCCGTTTTTTAGTGTGTCATTACTTGGAAGTATTGATTCTTGTAAACGTTTGGCGTAATTTATACTATCAGTTATTTCTTTGTTCTTTAAAGAAATATCCACATTTTTTGTTACTAATTCTTCATTTTTTTCTTCAATTTCTTTTGTCCTTTCTTTTACTTGTAGTTCAAGAATTTGCTTGTCTTTAATAAGTTTTTTGCGGCGTTGTTGCCCATAGTAAACTACTCCTCCGATAACAAATATTATTACTAAAATCCAAAACCAATTTTTCATCCAAAAAGGAGCGTCAATTTCAAAACTATAAGTTGTGATTCCGCTCCAAACCCCATCGCCATTCATGGCCTTTATTTGTAATGTATAATATCCATAAACCAAGTTGGTGTAAGTAGCAAATTTTGTATTGTTGCTGGTGTGCCATTGTTCTTCAAAACCTTGCAATTTATATTGATACACCACTTTTTCTGGTGCAGAAAAGCTGATGGCAGAAAAGTAAAATGTAATATCTTTATTGAGATAGTTGAGTACTAGGTTAGTAGGGTAGGGGTACTCTTTGCCGTAAATTTCGAATTTGCTAAGGTTTATTTTGGGAGCAATGGTGTTTGGTTTTAATTCATTCAAATTAAGTGTAGTAAGCCCGTTGATAGTGCCAAACCAAATTTTATCATCATCAATAAACGATGCGTGTTGCTTCACTTCCAACTCTTTGAAACCATCGAACTGATTGAAACTTAAATACTTTTTTTGGATCAAATCATACTTGCAAATGCCTCTATTTGTGCCTATCCAAAGAGCATTATTTTTATAGTTGATGGTGGTAACGTAATCAGATAAAAGGCCTTCTTTTGATGCGTAATTGGTAAATTTCTCGTTGCTAAATGAATATACCCCACCGCCTTCAGTACCAATCCAAATAATTCCTTCACTGTCTTCGGTAACACTGGTTGGGCTTTTATGATTTAAGCCTTCTTTTTGAGTATAATATTTTATTTTGTTGTTTGTTACTTTAATTAAACCATTACGTCTTGTTCCTATCCATAAATTACTTTTCGAATCTTTGAAAAATGAAACTGCTTCAATATCATCTAATTGTGCTGCTTTTACAGGTGTTTTGAGCAGATTTTCGTTATTTTTAAAAAATGAAACACCTTTGTTGGTTGCTACCCAAAGCACATTATTCTCATCGTAATGCAAGGCATTCACTAAGTTATCTCTTAATTGTAATTCACCAACTGGGCGCAAAGTTTTAGTGTTAAGCACCAAAATACTCCCACTAAACGTACTTACATAAAGCTGGTTATTGTTGCCTGTAGCAAAGTCAGTAATTAAATTAGAGCCAACGTAATCATTTGTATTTACGTTATTTATTACTCCGTTATCGATAATGCTAATGCCGTTATTAGTACCAATAAATATTTTTTCTCCTACTCTTGTAACTGCATTTACAACATTGTCCGACAATCCGTCTTTTCTTGAATAATGTGTAAACTTATTTCCACAATACTCGATAACTCCATTGTCCTGAGTTCCGAACCAAATATTGTGCTCATTGTCTTGGAACATACACCTAATTTTGTTGGATGGCAAGCCATTTTTATCGCTAAATACTTGTATTCCTTTTTTAGATATTTTGGTAAGGCACTTGTCCCATGTACTTACCCATATATTTGAATCACTATCTTGTTTGGCAAAAGGAATAAGGCCAGCAGCCAATCCGTTAGACTCATCGTAAAAAAATACGTTTGCAGTTTTTGGGTCAAGCAAACATAATCCGTTACTATAAGTGCCAAAAATAATGCTACCGTTGTAATGCTGCCAAATTGATGTGTAATAGTAGCGAGGCATTGTTGATGGTGAAAAAATTTCGAAACTTTTAGTATCATCATTATAACGACCTATTCCTCTTTGAGATATAAACCATATAATACCTTCATTATCTTCGGATACTTGGTGTATTTCGGCATCTATTCTAGAATCGTCGTAAAAAGTTTTATATTCGGCTTCGTGCTTGTTTGTATTAGGTATGTTTACACGAATTATGCCTATGCCTTCTGTAGCCGCCCATAATCTATTTTTACTATCAATAAATAAATTTATAATGCGTTTGCATAATGTGTCTTTTATAATTTTTAGTTGATTAAATTTTTCGTTTTCGAAAATGAATATTTTCCCTGTTGCTGTACCTATCCATAATGCACCATCTTTATCAAAAATAATACTGGTAATGGCCGTTTCTGTTAGCCCGTTTTGAGTAGAGTAGTTTTTGAATGTATTGCCATCAAATTTAGATAATCCACCATCAGTAGCTATCCACAAAAAGCCGTTTTTATCTTGTTTGATGTCGTTTACTGTAGATTGTAGCAAACCATCCGTAACAGTATAGTTTCTATAATCGTATGATTGAGAAAAACTTATTGATTGAATTATAAATACTGAAAGTATGCATATAAATGAGTGCAGTTGGTTGATATGCTTTTTGATGTAATACATGAATTGATAAATCAACTTTTTATTGTTTGGGTAAAACTAACAAAATAATTATTTTGGGATTATCATACTAATATAAAGTTTTATGTTGGTCTTTTTGTAAGTACTTCTAAAATATTAATAAAATTTTGTAATCCACTCAAATATTACTTTACTTAATACAACAAACAATCCCTATCTACATTTAGTGGATAGGGATTGTTATTAGATTTGTAGCAATGATATTTACTACATTATTTATTCTTTATACTGCTTACATTAAATCCAAAAGAGAACCCAAATCTTGTCCCATTTTTATTAGGCACTACAAATAAGTTTACTGGTATATTCATGCGTCCTGATTTGAATGAACGGCCGAAGGCAAATACAAAGTCGCTACTTGCATATAACTTACCATTACTGTCCAAAACTGGTTGGGTTGTGCTTTTGCTTATGAATCTCAAGGTAGGTCCAAATGCAAATTCTAAACCAGTATTGTTACTTCTAATACCATGCAAAATAGTAAAACTTGGATTAAATAAACCTTGGTCAAGTCCATTCACCATTGGTATAAATTCGAACAGTACTTGCACATCTCCAGTATTCAAATACTGTTTTTCGAATTGATATCCAAATTGCCAAACTCCCGGGTAAGCACCATTATAGCCACCTTCTGAGCGCGGAGCTTGAAAACGATTAGCAGTTTGCCCAGTAAAAAATGCCATCCCAAAGCGTGGACCGTTCAATTTTAAAATGTCTTCCTGCTCACTTATTTTATTGGGAAAGTTATTTTCATTTGTTACTGTGTTCAATAGTTTTTCATCAACAGCAATTCCTAACAATTGCTTGAGGCTTAATTCGGCAACAACACGCAATTCTTTGTCAAGTGAAAGATATTCTTTAGAAAATGTTTTTTCTACTGCTCCAGTTTTAATATCAACTAAAGTTAAATTTACAACAATATTTTTCTCGATAGTTTCAAACGAACCACCAATCATTTTATCTACTTGCAACACTTTACCCACTTCCACCAAACACATACGACCAAAGCATTTATCAATTTGCAATTGGTTTTTCTGAATCAAATATTCAGCATCATACTTATCAATTACATTAAAGTAATTGAGTTTCATGAGTTCCAGCCTAACAATGTTTCCCATCTGAACTGAATTCGTTTCGCCTACGTGGCTGTCTATATTTAATACAGCTGCACTTTGTTTTGTTTGCGCTTGAGCAGATAAACTAAATACTACTGCTGCAAACATCACCATTTTAATTTTTTTTACTAAATTTTTCATTTTGTTTTTTTTTAATTGTTTGTTATTGTTTTTTATTGAGGAATATTATTTTAAAAAAATTGCCTTATTCATAAAGCATTTAATTTTTATTTTATGTATCAAATTTTGATTACTGAAAATTTTAAGAGTGTTGATTTTGATATTTTAAATTAAACCAGAACTAGAACCAAAAGTGAGGTTGCTTGCCCATAGGTAGAACAAGGCAATAAAAGTTCCGGTTCCTAAAATGCAACCCGATGATGCAAATGCTGTTTCTCTTTTTGATTTATTTTTGTCAAATAAATTTACGGTAGGAGCAATCGGACCAGTGAAGACCCCGAACAAGAATGCCTTTACATCTTTACATCTTCTTTTTGTTAATTCTGAATCTGGTAAGTTATTATGAGCATTAACACAAGTAGTATCTATAATCGACAAATTCAATTCAATTTGTGCCTCATCATATTCAAATAATTGAACAACTTCCTTTTTTGTGTTTGCCTTAACCTTTAGGTTTATTGCTAATGCTAAACACATTAACAATTTAATTTTGTGTACTAAATTTTTCATTTTGCTTTTTTTAAAATTGTTTGTTTTTTATTATTTATGTGCATCAAAACCGATGCTTGTTTGTATACTATTTTAGATTTTTTTAATAGAAGAATATGCCAGTGTTGATTAGGTAAGGTCCACCCAATCCTGTTTCAATAAAGAAGCCGTAATTGTTACCTGTAAAATATTTGTAACCTATACCCACATGCGCCGATAGAAGAATGTTTTCAGAAAAATTGCTTATATTTTTTTCGAAAAATGCTAATCCTCCCATGGCATTCAAATACATTTCGCTTTTGCCTTCTTTATAAATAACTGCTTGTAATATTCCATGAATCGACTTGCGGCTATCTCCAGTTAATAAGCATACATTTGAGTAGTTAGCATTGAAGCCAATTAGAAAATTATTTTTTGAATCAACACTCAACATACCTCTGATATTTACCTGGTATGCCGATGCAAAATTTTTATTTTCATATAGTGAGTTATTAAATAAAGCTGAAGCTGTAAAACCTGATCCTACTTCCAAACTACCAGCATAATGCCGGATGCTATTTTCGGATTTCTTTTCATTTGTAATAGTTTTTGGCTTATTTGTTTCTGAAGCATAGCCTTCAACAACATTTATTTTCTTTTCAACATCAAAATTTTGAATGTTACCAATTTCATAAATTATCATTTTTATGTTTTTGGTCTTAATAGCAAAAGTTGTATCAGTATTTTTTTCAATGCCTTTACAGTTTACTATAGAGTCATTAATTTTTACTACATGGGTTAAAATTCTTCCATTATCTTTTCTTACAATAATGTCTTGTGCTTTTGCAGCGATGTTTACCATCAAAATAAGTAAGGCTGCTTTTGTAATTAAGTGTTTCATTTTTTTACTTTTAATAGTTTGTTATTAAATGTTTGAGCAATTCAATTCCCTGATTGCGATGGCAAACGTATAGCAACGTCAAGCCTTATTAAAAAGGCTATTTAGGTTTAATCCAAAAAATGAAGGATAAAATGCAAATTCAATAAAGTAACAAATCCGTATTTGCATTTTTTGCAAATTGAGTCCAATTACTTTTTAGTTTATTGGAATATTTGCAGTATTTTTATAAATAAAAAAAGGAATAACATTAAAAGTTATGGCTAAAAAAGAAACCTCTCCAAAATTTGCAACTTCAGCAAAGTTCATAGAACACCTAAAAAAGGTTACACCAAAAAATATTTCACTAGTTGATGAAATGGCTGATATACTTGGGCTTAGCAATGATAGCGCATATAGAAGATTACGTGGAGAAACACCTTTGAGTTTAGATGAGACAATGCTTTTATGTAAGAAGTTTAGAATATCATTGGATATGCTAACAAATAAAACGCAAGGCAAAGTAACTTTTACTTATAAAAGTTTAGGCAATGATATTATTGATTTAGATAGTTATTTAGAAAGCATTATCAAAGACTTTAAAAATATTATTAAGGCGGAGAGTGTACATCTTTATTTTGCTGCCGAAGATGTTCCATTGTTTCATCATATGGAATACGAATACCTCACGCCTTTCAAGTTTTTTTATTGGAAAAAATCAATTTTAAACGATCCTACTTTAGAAGGCAAAAAATTTGATATAAAACACATACCTAAAAAAACATTAGACCTTGCACAAGAAATTGTAGAGCAATATGTTTCTCTTAATTCAACCGAGGTATGGACTGAAGAATCAATTACAAGTACATTAAGTCAGATACAGTATTTTTGGGAGGCGGGTTTATTTGCAAATAAAAAGGATGCAATTAATGTATGTAAGGATGTGCTTGCAATGGCCGAGCACATGAACAAGCAAGCTGATATTAGCACAAAATTTTTGCGTAAAAAAAAGCAACCCGATGAATCATCAGGTAACTTCAACTTATATTCGTGTGAAGTACAAATAGGTAATAATTCATTGTTTGTACAAGCCGATAAACTAAAAATTTCGTTGTTATCATTTAATACATTCAATTCTTTACTTACATTTAATCTAGATTATTGTATTGAGAATGAACGTTGGATTAATAACCTCATCAAAAAATCTATTCTCATTAGTAGTGTATCAGAAAAGCAGCGATACCAATTCTTTAAGCGAATTTACAGTATGATTGAAGATGTAATAAAATCGATAGAAAACTCCTAGAAATGATAATACTTTAATTCAAATACTTTGAAGTTTAAATGTATAATTCAAGCATTGCGGAAACGAAATATTGATACTTTTGCGGCGCAAAAATGCTTTTTTGTTGATTATCAAATTTGCCAATTAAATAAAGTTTACTCATGAAGTTCGATAGAAAAAAATACCGCGACGACACATTACTAAAATTATACAAACGTTTATTAGAACCTCGTTTGATTGAAGAGAAAATGTTGATTCTTCTGCGTCAAGGTAAAATTAGTAAATGGTTTTCGGGTATTGGTCAAGAAGCAATTTCTGTGGGTGTTGTTAATGCTTTACAAGCTGATGAATATATATTGCCAATGCACCGTAACTTAGGTATTTTTACTGGGCGCGATATTCCTTATCACCGTTTGTTTGCCCAATTTCAAGGTACTGCAAGCGGCTTTAGCAAAGGTCGCGAACGTTCATTTCACTTTGGCACAAATGAGCATCATATTGTAGGTATGATATCACATCTTGGTCCGCAAATGGGCGTTGCTGATGGTATTGCATTAGCAAACAAATTGAAAGAAGAGAAAAAAGTAACAGTTGTATTTACTGGTGATGGTGGTGCTAGCGAAGGCGATTTCCACGAAAGTGTAAACACTGCAGCAGTGTGGGACCTGCCCGTTATTTTTGTAATTGAGAATAATGGTTACGGACTATCAACCCCTAGCAACCAACAATTTCGTTTTAAGAATTTTGTGGATAAAGGTCCTGGCTATGGCATAGAAGCCGTAAAAATTGATGGCAATAATATTTTGGAAGTTTATGATACCGTTAAGAAATTAGCAGAAAGCATTCGCGAAAATCCTCGCCCTATTTTGTTAGAGTGTATTACTTTCAGAATGCGTGGACACGAGGAAGCATCGGGGACAAAATATATTCCTAAAGAATTATTTGAAGAATGGGGTAAGAAAGACCCAGTAAATAATTTCGAAAAATATTTGTTAGATGAAACTGTATTAACTGATGAAATTGTAGCTGAATTTAGAGCAGAAATTAAAAAGAAAATTGATGATGGTTTAGATATTGCTTTCGCAGAAGAACACATAAAGCCAAACACAGATGCCGAATACGCAGATGTGTATGCTCCATTTGCAAACAACTCATTCACACCAGCCACCGAAAACAAGACTAACAAACGCTTTTTAGATGCAATTGCTGCAGGTATGAAGCAGAGCATGCAGAAGTTTCCTGAATTGGTTTTGATGGGTCAAGATATTGCCGATTATGGCGGGGCATTTAAAATGACAGAAGGTTTTTTGGAATCTTTTGGAGAAGGACGCGTTCGTAATACAACTCTATGTGAAAGTGCAATTATAGGTATAGGACTTGGCTTAAGTATTGGTAAAATGAAAGCAATGGTTGAGATGCAGTTTGCTGATTTTGTAACTTGTGGCTTCAATCAAATTATAAATAATCTTGCTAAAAGTCATTGGCGCTGGGGGCAAAATGCTGATGTTGTTGTGCGTATGCCAACAGGTGCTGGCGTAGCTGCTGGCCCATTTCATTCACAATCAAACGAAGCATGGTTTTTTCATACTCCTGGTTTGAAGATTTTATATCCTGCATTCCCGAATGATGCAAAAGGTTTAATATGTGCAGCTTTCGAAGACCCTAATCCTATTATGTTTTTCGAACACAAAGCACTCTATAGAAGTATTACTGAAGATGTTATTGATGATTATTTTACCATAGAAATTGGTAAAGCAAATTTGGTTCGCGAAGGTTCTGACGTAACAATTATTACTTATGGTATGGGTGTTCATTGGGCATTAGAAGCACTTAATAAAAATACTAGCATAAGCGCCGACTTAATTGACTTACGTACTTTACTTCCGTTTGATAAAGAAGCTATTGAAGCTTCAGTTAAGAAAACAGGACGTGCCATTATTTTGCATGAAGATACTTTAATTGGTGGTATTGGTGGAGAAATTTCTGCCTACATTATGGAACATTGTTTTGAGTATCTTGATGCTCCAGTAAAACGTTGCGCATCTTTAGATACAGCCATTCCATTTGCTGCAGAACTGGAACAAAACTTTTTGCCAAAAGGTAGGTTTGAAAATATGCTGCTGGAATTGTTAGAGTACTAATAAATAAAATGATTATTATGGGAAAGAAAACTATTTTTTTGCTCATTCAACAAATTCATTTTTTTTAAACAAATGCAATAGTTTTGTTTTAGATTGTAAAACACGTATTTTCGTTTCAATCAATTAAAACTTTTGTCATGCGTATTTTTGACCTTCTTACCAATTTAAATATTAAGTATCCTAAAGACGATGCACTAGCAAGTAAAGTAAATGGCAACTGGGTAAAAATAAGCACAAGTGAGTATGTGCAAACATCAAACAACATTAGTGCTGGCTTGCTGGCAATGGGAATAAAAAAAGGTGATGCCATTGCAACTGTTAGCAATAACAGATACGAATGGAATTTTATGGATATGGGTATGTTGCAAATTGGAGCAATACATGTTCCAATGTATCCAACCATCAGCGAAAGCGATTACAAGTTTATTTTAAATGATTGTGGTGCTAAACTTATTATAGTTTCTGACATTGATTTGTTGAATAAAATTAATGCTATCAAATATGATGTTCCTTCATTAACCGAAGTATTCACCTTTAATGATATTGCTGGTGCAAAAAGTTGGAAAGAAATTGCAGAGCTTGGAAAAAAGAATTTAGATGAGAAAAGAATACAAGAAATTAAAGATGCAATTACTGAGAAAGATTTAGCAACTATCATTTATACATCTGGTACAACAGGTGTTCCAAAAGGTGTTATGTTAAGTCATGAAAACCTTATGAGTAATACTATAGGCAGTTCGCCCTTGATGCCACCAACTGTTGACCATAACTCGCGTGCCCTCAGTTTTCTTCCCTTATGTCATGTATACGAGCGCATGGTTGGATATTTGTATCACAACTTTGGAGTTTCTATCTATTATGCCGAGTCAATTGATAAAATTGCAGATAATCTAAAAGATATTAAGCCGCATTTGTTTGTTACAGTTCCTCGCTTACTTGAAAAAGTATATGATAAAATTATGACAAAAGGTAGTGAACAAACTGGCATTAAATACAAGTTGTTTTTTTGGGCAGTTGGGCTTGGTTTGCGCTATGAGCACTATGGCAGAAATGGTTGGTTTTATAATTTACAATTAAGCATTGCACGAAAATTAATTTTCAGCAAGTGGCAGGAAGCGCTGGGTGGTAACATACAAGTAATTGTGAGTGGTGGCGCACCATTGCAACCACGTTTGGCAAGAATATTTTGGGCAGCAAACTTACCCGTTTTAGAAGGCTACGGACTTACCGAAACATCGCCAGTAATTGCTGTAAATACCTTATTGCCCGACCATGCCTGTTTTGGAACTGTTGGAAAAAAACTAGACAATGTAGAAATAAAAATTGCTGAAGACGGTGAGATTCTTTGTAAGGGTCCAAACGTGATGATGGGATACTATAATCGTCCCGACTTAACTGCCGAAGTAATGGATGGAGAGTGGTTTAAAACCGGGGATATTGGTGAAATGGTTGAAGGCAAATTTCTGAAAATTACCGACCGCAAAAAAGAACTTTTAAAAACATCGGGAGGTAAATACATTGCGCCAGCACCACTCGAAAACAAAATGAAAGAAAGCCAATTTATTGAACAAATTATGGTTGTTGGTGACAATCAAAAATTTGCTGGAGCATTGATTGTACCCTCTTTTACGTTTGCAAAAGAATGGTTAGAGAAAAAAGGAATTAAACTAAACAGTAATGAGGAATTGGCAAAAAGCAATGATTTATTTGAAGCAATAAGATTAGATATTGAATTATATAATCGCGAATTTGCACATGTTGAACAAATTAAGAAGTTTGTGCTATTACCTGGTGAATTTACCCTTGCAAACAACGAAATGACTCCTAAACTTTCATTGAAACGAAAAGTAATTTCAGAGCATTACAAAAATGAAATCGATAGAATGTATAGTGCAGAAAAATAGAGATAATCTTTCAAATAATAATCTAAATTAACTTCTGCCATTTATGATTGATTTTTTATACCAAAAACGAATAATTTTTGTTGTGTTGGTTTATTCTCTTGCAGTTTATTTTTCAAGTGGCTATTATCATTTCGATGAACATTTTCAATTGATAGAATTTGCAGGTTTAAAATTAGGTATTAACACTCCGAGCGATATGCCTTGGGAGTATAAATCTCAATTAAGACCTGCTTTACAGCCGTTAATAGTTTATTTAATTTGTAAGGTCTTTATGTTGGTAGGTTTTTATAATCCATTTGCAATAGCATTTTTTTTAAGGTTGATTTCAGCAATTCTTGCACTGTTTGCTTCGTTAGCTTTTTACAGAGTTTTTGAAAATGAAATTAAGAATGAAAAGCACAGAAAAATATTTTTTCTACTCAACATTTTTTTATGGTTTGCGGTTTTCAATAAGGTGCGTTTTACATCTGAAAATTGGTCAGCAAGCATTTTTATGATTGCTATTTATGTTTATTTTTTAAAGGATAGAAAACAAATAATTAATATTTTATTCTCTGGCCTTTTGCTTGGAATTAGTTTTATAATTAAATTTCAATTAGGCTTTTTTATTGCAGGTTTTTGTGCTTGGTTATTTTTTATAAAAAAGGAGAACATCAAAAGCTTAATGCTACTAATTTTCGGTATTTTAATTGCCATTTCTATTGGTGTTATTATAGATTATTGGTTTTACCAGCAATGGGTTTTTACCGCTTGGAATTACTTACAGCAATTACTTTTTGCAAAATATGTGGGTTCATTCGAAAATGAACCTTGGTGGTATTTTTTCGATGAAACTTTTAATAAAACCATTCCGCCATTTAGCATTGCCTTCATGTTGAGTTTTGTATTTGTATTTTTCTTTAAACCTAAACATATCCTCACTTGGATTTTATTCCCATTCCTACTCATTCATTTTTTTATTGGTCATAAAGAAATAAGATTCTTGTTTCCCGTTATTCCATTCATGCCTTTTCTACTTGTATATTCGCATGAGGTATTAATTGAAAAATTCGCCAATTATCGAACTATTGTTCAAAGAAAAGTACCAAAGTTTTTTATTAGTTTATTTTGGATTTTCAATACAATATTTTTATTGATAATAACATTTAAAAGTGCTGATAGTCAAATATCTCTATATAAAACTATTTACGACAAATACGATGGCAATGTGGTTATTTATTACATTGAGAATAATCCATATCACAGAGTATTGGATATTCATTATTACAAGAAAGAAAATGTACGTTTTCAGCATATTGATTCTATACAACAAGTAAAACTTAAGATTAATTCTACAGCAATATTTGTTACAGAGCAACCAAGTTTATGCCTTGGAAATAATATTATGGTAATCGAAGTATATAATACTTTTCCTTTGTGGATAAAGAAATTTAATTACAACAATTGGTTAGCAAGAAGTAAAAGTTGGCACGCATTTGAGTTGAAGGAAAAATCAAACAACCTTTAAGAAATGAATTTTTAGGAGAAGTTTTTCTTCTCAATATATTTTGTCCCTAAAAAGCTAATTAGTATAATGCTTATTGATGATGAAGGCATGAGAATTGCCGCAACAACGGGTTGTAATTGTGCACTTATTGCAATTGATAAACCCACAACATTGTATAACACAGAATAACTAAATGTAATTTGAATTAAGCGTTTGCAATCTTTTGCGGATTGCATAAATGCATTTAGCTTACTGATACTTTTCGATTCCAAAATAGCATCGCAGGAAGGTGAAAACGAGAAGTGGTTTTGTACAATGCTAATACCACAGTTACTTTGTTTCAATGCACCTGCGTCATTTAGTCCATCACCAACCATCATCACTTTTTTTCCTTGGTTTTGCAATTCTAAAATGCAATTTAGTTTATCACCAGGCAACTGCTTGTAAAGTAATTCAGAGTTTTGTGGAAACAATTCCTTCATCTGTATTTTTGATGATTCATTATCACCGCTCAATAAAGAAATATTGTAACATTTTAAGTTGCGAAACATCTCATCAATTCCTTTTTTTATTTGATTTTCAATAATGAATTTACCTTTTATTATATCGTCAATCTTTACATAGACAATACTCATTGCATTGTGGTTTTTACAAGAAAAACCAACGAATTCGGCACTTCCAATTTTTATGTGTTGGTCGTTTACCCATGCTTCAATACCAAAACCTTTTACTTCTTTTAGATTTGAAATATTTATTTTGTTGAACCCTTTGTAATGCTCAACAATAGCCCTGCTAAATGGATGCATTGATTGTTGCATGCATGAAAAGATAGTTGTTTTCTCTTCTTCAAATAAAGGTTTTCCATAAAAGTGAATATCTAAATGATTGGCTTCGGTAATAGTACCTGTTTTGTCAAAAACAATATGATTTACCTTTGCCATTTCTTCAATTGTTTGTTTACTTTTCACAAACATTCCATGCTTTGTAAATAGCTCAATTATATATCCAAAAGTAAATGATGATGTAAGTAATAATGAACATGGACAAGCAACAATTAGAGCTGCCGTAAAAGCATCAAGTGCTTTAGTTGGGTCAATTATTTGCCAATAAATAAAGGCAGAAATTGCTACTGTAAAAAGTGCGAATGAAAAGTACTTACTCAAATTAGTTACAAATGAATAAGGTTCGTTTTTAGTTTTGAAAACTGAATTATTCCAAAGCTGAGTAAAACTATTTTGTGAAAAAGGTTTTACAGTTATTACCTCTATGTTCAAGCCTAATACTTTTCCACCTGCATATATTATTTCACCAATTTTTACAAAGTGACTAACGCTTTCACCAGTAATAAAGCTATAGTCAATTTCAGCTTTCCCTTTTGATAAAATACAATCAACTGGAATTATTTCTTGGTGGTGCAATAACAATACATCATCAGTTTTAATTTCCTCAATTTGTTTTGAAGATTCTATTTCATTGTCAATTAAAGTAACTGCAATTGGGAAATATGATTTATAGTCGCGATTAAATATTAATGAATTTTGTGTGCGACTTTGTAATGCTCGGCCAATCAACATGAAAAACACTAACCCACTCATAGTATCCAAATATCCCGCGCCTGTATTTGTAAGTATTTCATAAACACTTCTACTAAATGTAATAGCTATAGCAAGGGCAATAGGTGCATCAATGTTTAAATATTTTTGTTTGAAGCTATGTAAAGCATTGATAAAAAACTCATTAGCGCAATAGAATATTACAGGTAAAGATATTCCTAGGTTTAATAACCTGAAAAATTTTGTGAGTGTATGGTCGCCAGCATAGCTCAATCCTAAATATTCTGGAAAGCTGATGAGCATAATATTCGCAAAACAAAAACCTGCAACACCAATTTTAATGGCATTTGCATTCGATTTTCTTACTTTATCAATATCAATTTCATGGAGAGATATGTGTGGCTCATAACCAATAGATGCAAGTAATTCGGCAACTCCTCTCAATGAAATTTTTTGATGATTGAATGAAACTGAAATTTTCTTGCTGTTGAAATTTACTTGCGATGAAAGTATAAATTCATTTATTTTTTTTAGACTTTCTAATAGCCATAAACAAGAACTACAATGAATCTGTGGCAAATAAAAAGTTACTTGTGTTACCGTTTGATTTGAAAATGAAATAATTTTTCGTGCAATATTTTCGTCATCCAGAAATTGAAATTTTGAAGGTTCAACATCTTTTGATGTTATGCCTGGATTTTCATTCAAACAATAATAATTATCCAAATGACTTTGATTTAAAATTTGATAAACACTTTTACAACCAGAGCAGCAAAATGGCTTGTCTTCTATTTTTATTGACGATGTTTTGCAATCATCACCACAGTGGTAGCATTTTTTTTCAGTTGCAAGTTTTAAAATATCTTTATTCATTATTTCAAGCAATTTTTAATTTAAATTATTTGCACCCACTACAGTTTTTAACTATAAATGAAGAGTATTTGTCTTTTGTTTTTTGGAATTTAGTTTATGTATTTGAGGATCTTAAGTCAGAATATATATTCAAGAAAATTAATTTGAAGAATTGATTATCGCTGTAATCTTTAAGTATATTATTTTCTAATGTTTTAGTTTGGGTCATTGCTATTAATCAGTTGCAATCTTTCATAATGATAGTTCAATTTAGCATGACGTTATAACTAATAGGCTATGATTTAAGTCATAAAAAATCCAACAATCAATACTATTAGTGTTTTAAAGTTAAAATAGAAAAGAGAGATGGCTGATTTTTCTTAATTATTTATTGCTAACTCAAAAGTTAATATGGCTAATCGGGTATCAAAATAGTTTTATACCTTATGCCTTAATAAATTATGTTGTTCTATAAATTAATTAGTTGGAATTGTGTTTTGTAGATAAAAAAACGTTTATCGTTGTCATTTATTGCGAATCAACTTTTACCACTTTCGAAAAATTTATTCTAATTAAAAAGATATTTATAAAAGATATTAGCCAAAATATCACAGAACAACGCTGTTTTTAAATAAATTTTCGGTCTTCTCTGTAAGTTATTTTTAGCTATCAGTAGAAACTATTTTTAAAAAAGTGCTTGAATGGTTTGGTTAATAGAAAAATTATAATGTTATTTGCCACCCCGAAAATTAAAATTATTATAAAATAATCATAAGTAATGTCAAGAATTTGCGATTTAACAGGAAAGAAGGCAATAGTAGGTAACAAAGTTTCGTTTTCGAACAAGAAAACAAAACGTAAGTTCAACCCAAATTTGCAATTAAAAAAATTCTATATTCCAGAAGAAGATATGTGGATTACACTTAAAGTGTGTACTTCTGTTATAAGAACAATAAATAAAAAAGGTATCTCAGCAGTATTGCGTGATGCAGTTAAAAAAGGACAAATTGCTTAGTTGTAAAAATTAGAAAAGATGGCAAAGAAAGGAAATAGAATTCAAGTTATTTTGGAATGTACTGAACACAAAACATCTGGTATGCCAGGTACTTCACGTTACATTACCACAAAAAACAAACGTAACACACCTGATAGAATTGAGTTGAAAAAATTCAATCCTGTGATGAGAAAAATGACTGTTCACAAAGAAATTAAGTAGTTTTTCTAAATTCGTTAATATAATAAAATTAAGAAGAAATGGCAAAAAAAGTAGTTGCAACCCTAAAGTCTGGTAAAGGAAATAACTTTACCAAAGTTATTAAAATGGTAAAGTCGCCAAAAACCGGCGCTTATGCATTTAAAGAAGAAATTGTTCACAACGACCATGTGAAAGATTTCTTGAGTAAATAATATAGGTTATTATTAATTGATTATACATTAAAGGCTGTCTCATAAAATGAGGTAGCCTTTTCTAATTTATAATATTTTGATGTAAAAATTAAGTTTAATTAGCAGTCAAATTGAATTGTAAAAAACACATATTAAGCATAAAAAATATTGCACATTAATATTTTAATAATACTTTTGCACACTCAAAAATTTTAGGTTTGAAAACACTAGATGAGTTTAAGGTTCAATTTTCGGGCTTGACCAATGGTGTACACCACTTAAAATATGAAATAAACAACAAGTTCTTTGAAGCAATTGATTCGCCTTTAATTACCGATGGTATATTAACTGTTGAAGCAACATTACACAAATCATCCACTATGCTTACCTTCGATTTTAAAACCGAAGGACAAATAAATGTAGAGTGTGACCGTTGCTTATCTTCAGGTAAAATGCCAATTGAAGGTGAAACTGTAAAGTTTATGGTCGTAAAGTTTGACGATAGTGAAACGGAACAAGATACTGATGAACTAGTTATTTTGCCTGTTTCAGAATCAGAAATTAACTTATCAAGTTATATTTTTGAATTCATTAATAGCTTAAAACCACTCAGTATTATACCTTGCGAAATTGATGATAACATCAATCAATGCAACCAAGAAGTATTAGATAAACTCAATCAGATTAGAATTAAAAACGAAACTGAAGCAAGTGTTGACCCACGCTGGGCCGCTTTGCAAGCATTGAAAAACGAAAAAGACAATTAATAAATTAGAATAATAACAATTAAATTATAAAATCATGCCACATCCGAAGCGAAAAATATCGAAAAGTCGTCGTGACAAACGTCGTACACATGATAAGGCTATTGCAACAACTTTGTATACAGATAAAGCATCTGGAGAAGTTAATATTATGCACCGTGTAAATCCTGAAACAGGCATGTATCGCGGACGTAAAGTAATGAAAGGAACACAAGACGCTGTCTAGTTTATTAGATAAACTCTTCTTCATTTTTAAGTACTAATAAAACTTATTGCTTCTTGAGCAATAAGTTTTTTTTATTGTACACTATCATTCATTTTTAACTAACAAAAATATTAATCATTGTCTCCCTCTCCTATGGTGAGGGTAGGGGTGAGGCTTCTTAACATGATTTCAGTAAGTAATTTAACAGTAAGTTTTGGCGGCAAAAGTCTTTTCGAAGACATATCTTTTTTAATAAATCCTAAAGACCGCATTGGCCTGGTTGGTAAAAATGGAGCAGGAAAGTCTACCATTCTTAAAATATTAAGTGGAAACCAAACACCATCGTCAGGTGTAGTGTCTAAAAATAGTAGCGCAACTATTGGTTATCTCCCACAAGAAATGAAGGTAGACAACGATTGCACCGTGATGGACGAAACCCGCAAAGCATTTAGCCAAGCTAACGAACTTGAAGCGTTACTAGACAAAATTACTGAAGAGGTAAGCACGCGCACCGATTATGAAAGCGATGCCTACATGCAATTGTTAGATGACATGCACGAAGCAAACGAACGCTTTGCTTTGATTGGTGGTTTTAAACAAGATGGGGCAGTAGAAAAAGTGTTGTTTGGTTTAGGGTTTAAACCTTCAGATTTAAACAGAGCAACATCAGAATTTAGTGGTGGATGGAGAATGCGTATCGAGCTTGCAAAAATTTTATTACAACAACCTACCCTGTTAATTTTAGATGAACCTACCAATCACCTAGACATTGACGCCATTGAGTGGTTAGAAGATTTTTTAAAAGGTTATTATGGTTCAATAATATTAGTGAGCCATGACCGTGATTTCTTAGATGCTGTAACTAATAGAACTATTGAAATCACTTCAGGTAGGATTTACGATTTCAAAGCAAACTATTCTAAGTATATGAATTTGCGCGAAGAACGCCTTGAACAACAAAGTAATGAAAAGAAAAATCAAGATAAATATATCGAGCACACGCAGGAATTAATCAATAAGTTCCGTGCAAAGAAAAATAAGGCTGCTTTTGCACAAAGTTTAATTAAGAAATTGGATAAGCTGGAGGTAGTTGAAATGGACGAAACTGAAAATGCTCAAATACATTTTAGGTTTGCTCCTGCTCCACGCAGCGGTAAAGTAGTAGTGAAAGCTGAAGGTGTAGGCAAAAGCTTTGGCGAAAAAAATATTTTCCATGATGTAGATATGGAAATTGAACGCAATGACTTTGTTGCCTTGGTTGGTCAAAACGGACAAGGAAAATCTACGATGAGTAAGATTGTTGCCGGAATTTTGGATTATACAGGTGAGTTAACAATTGGACATAACGTTAGTATTGGTTACTACGCGCAAAATCAATCAGAAACATTAGATGGAGAAAAAACAGTTTTAGAAACCATTGATGATGTGGCTACTGGCGACATGCGAAAGAATATTCGCAACTTATTGGGCTCATTCTTATTTGGTGGCGATGCTGTTGACAAAAAAGTAAAGGTATTAAGCGGTGGAGAAAAAGCACGTTTGGCATTGTGTAAGCTATTATTGCAGCCATATAATTTGTTGGTTTTGGATGAGCCTACAAATCACTTGGATATGCGAAGCAAGGATATGCTTAAGAATGCCGTTAAAAAGTTTGATGGTACTTTGATTGTTGTTAGCCACGACCGTAATTTTATGCAAGGCTTAACCAACAAGGTTTTTGAGTTTAAAGATGGTGTTGTAAAGCCTTACATAGGCGATATTTATTCATTCTTAGAAGAACGTAAGATTACTAATTTGGCAGAATTAGATAAACAAAAACCAGCCGAAAAATCATTGCGAAATACTGATGCCAAAGAAGTAAAAGTAAAAACTGAACCTGTCAATAATTTTCAAGATAAAGAAAAGAAAAAAGCACAACAAGCTATCGCAAAAATAGAACAGCAAATAGCTGATGCCGAAAAAAAACTGCACCAAATGGATGCACTTTTAGTGAATGAAGAAACTTTTGCCAAGCACAACAATCCAACTTTCTTTAAAGAATATGACACCATAAAACATGGAATAGATGATTTAATGAAACAATGGGAGGCTCTGCAGATATAGATATTTGTAAAATCGGGGGTGAAAATTCATCTACTTTAAAATACTAAATAAGAAAAAAAGCGACACACTATTGTGTCGTTTTTTAATAAATATTAAAAAAATGAAATAAATCATGTTATATAAACGTAAACAAAATATAAAACACAAATCAATACTCACTTTAAATTATAGTTGAGGTTTTAGGGTAAGTTGATTAATAAATTTATAGTTAATTCCTAGACTTGGAAGTAATAATAACATGAAAATCAAAGTGAGAAAAATAAAGAATAGAACGATTATCAAAAAAATGATGTAGCTTGTTTGTTGTAATATTTGGTAGTAAGACTAATCATTAGCATTTTAAAATTTTTATTTAAGGAATAATCATTTAACTTTAATATTTCAATCTTTATTTTAGAGACGAGAACAAAAAATAAATAATGTCAGCATATTAATTCACCACTTATCAAATATTAATAAATTTAAATTCAAATAATTAATTAATCTTCATTAAAGCACAATAT
>Ga0114959_10000816_pt1 | contig 29063 bp, 23 predicted proteins | sample C_130625_EF_Meta_FD_87317 | JGI IMG/M metagenome (GOLD analysis project Ga0114959, IMG submission 87317) | Freshwater microbial communities from Lake Croche, Canada to study carbon cycling - C_130625_EF_MetaG | ecosystem: Environmental > Aquatic > Freshwater > Lake | place: Lake Croche, Canada... | reverse complement strand
ACTTGCTGGCGGACTACCTTTCGGCATCTCAAAACCGTGAAAATCAAGCTATCCCATTTCAATCACCCGAAGAGAATTTGGATTTTTGGGAGGCTGATTTTTCGGAAGGGATAAACGAAGACCCGACGGGTTTTTTCAAAAAAGTGATTAGTCAATCCACAAAATTGCACAATCCGAGATACATGGGGCATCAAGTTGGAGTAATCGCTCCAATTGCTGCAACGGCGAGCATGCTCACGGCACTACTAAACAATGGTATGGCGGTTTACGAAATGGGCCTAGTCTCTAATCCATTAGAAAAAATTGTGACTGATTTGATGGCAAAAAGGATCGGTTTTGATAAAAAATCGGGCGGAATTTTAACGTCGGGTGGAACATTAGCTAATCTTACTGCTTTGTTGGCGGCTCGGGCCAAATATACTTCAACTGATGTTTGGGAGGGAGGGAACTCCGAAAAATTAGCAGTGATGGTTTCGGAAGAAGCGCATTATTGCATTGACCGTGCCGTCAAGATTATGGGCATGGGTAGTGAAGGAATTATAAAAATTCCAACGAACGAAGATTTTCAGATGAGAACGGAATTATTAGAAAAATACTATCAAGAAGCGTTGGTAAAAGGTTTTCGAGTGATTGCCATTGTTGGTTCGGCCTGTTCTACTTCTACGGGTTCTTACGATAATTTAACGGCAATAGGAAAATTTGCTAAGGCCAATAAAATGTGGTTTCACGTTGATGGTGCTCACGGTGGGGCGGTTATTTTCTCGGAAAAATACAAGTTTAAAGTTGAAGGAATTGAATTGGCGGATTCAGTCGTGATTGACTGGCACAAAATGCTTTTAACGCCCGCATTGGTAACGGCTTTAATTTTTAAAAATAATGACGATTCCTACCAAACTTTCCACCAAAAAGCGCAATATCTTTGGGCAAATCAAACTTCGCAAGATTGGTTTAATTCAGGAAAACGAACTTTTGAATGTACCAAGTTGATGATGAGTGTGAAAGTCTATGCGATTTTAAAAACGTACGGAGAAAAATTATTAGAAGAGCATGTTAATTATCTGTACGATTTAGGAATGCGATTTGCCGAAGCGATTAAGGCACATTCAGATTTTGAATTAGGGGTAAATCCAGCCTGTAACATTGTTTGTTTTCGGTTAAAAAATAAACAAGACAATGAAATTCAAGAGGTTAGAAAGAAATTATTAGCAAAGGGCAAGTTTTATATCGTACAAACAACCCTTCGTGAACGAACGTATTTAAGAGTTTCCCTGATGAACCCTCGAACTACGATTGACGATTTGGAAGAATTACTAGGGGATATTTTGAAGATTTAATCGATTTTTAACAAGTCAGCATACAAACTTTAAATTATTGTATGCCGACTCATTTTGGTAATTTATGCAATATTTTTTTCTTCTCTCGGTCCACGCATGTGAATCACCAATCCATTCAAAAAATTACGTAAAATTTGGTCACCGCATTTTTTAAAATTGGGATGGTCTTCGGCTCTAAAAATATCGCCTAATTCACCTTTTGTTACGGTGAATCCTACCAATTTTGTAATCTCAATAATGTCATCATTACGAAGACTTAAGGCTACTCTGAGTTTTTTGAATATATCGTTGTTTGACATCTTTATTTGATTTTAAAAACAATAGAAATTGGCTTAAACTTTCTTTAAAAACTCAGTTTTCAAAACCATTACTGTCTTTTCCACTTTGCCCTCCACTTCGCCATCGTCGTCTGTTAAGCGAATATTTTTGACAACCGTGCCTCTTTTAATGACTGATGAAGAACCTCTCACTTTCAAGTCTTTGATTAATGTAACTGAATCACCTTCGCTCAGTATATTTCCGTTACTATCTTTAATTTCCATATTTTTGTTTTTGATTGATTAACAAAATTAGAGAATTCATTTAAGGGATTCATAATAATTGAAAAGTTTAATCAACCCATATTTTGATTTTAAATCCAGATCATTCTGAGAAATAAACTTGGCAACATCATCTTTTTTGTCTCCAAAAATAGCAATCATGCTCTTTTTTGAGTTCGAAATTTTCGTAGCTTTGCTGTCCATAGCATAAAAATACTCTACTTCTCTTATAACTTTAGAATTCAAATCACCGGTTCCTAACGCAGGAACGTAGGTTGGTTTTCTAATAGTTAACTTTGTGTATTGAAGAAATAAGCCTTTTCCTTCCTGTAAAACCTCAAAAAAACCATTTTTCTTCGCTTCATCACAAATAAAATTTTTCACGTTTATGAATAAGGTTGGATTCAAGGTGTTTTTTTGTTTTAAGGTAAAAAAACTAATCTTATTTCCATCAACCCATCGGTTTCCACCAAAAGATCGGATTTCTAAAACATCATTTTTTATATCAAACCTTCCAAATGTTTCATATACGGTTTTATCTCCCACCAAAACTACTTTCGATTCTACAAAAGTTGAATCATAGAAAAAGTCACCAATCACCTCCGAAGGAGCCGTAGGAACACCATATATGACAGAGTTAGCATTAATTTTTTGAGATCCAGACAGATTATTCAACGCATCTTTGGTAGTATTGTTCATGCCGCTTTGGCTAAAAGTCATTTGAAGCACGGTGCAATTGAGCAAAATAAAGAGAAGAATTTTACTATTCATTATCAAGAATTTTAAATATGTATTCGATTTTAAATAAAAACGGATAATTGAACAAACTTAATTATCCGTTTGAATTGTTCTTAACGGATTTTACTATCCTTCACATATTTTTCCAACCACGCATTTTGTTCCCAAAGCATGTGCAGAATATTTTCTTTGCCAGCGTATCCATGACTTTCATAAGGCAATTGTACAAACCGAACTGTACCGCCGTGTCCTTTAATGGCATTGTATAAACGCTCACTTTGAATTGGGAAAGTCCCTGGATTATTATCCGCTTCGCCATGAATCATCAACAAAGGCGTTTTGATTTGATTAGCATAACTGAATGGACTCATTTTGGCGTATAATTCGGGTGCTTGCCAGTAAGTACGCTCTTCATTTTGAAAACCAAAAGGAGTTAACGAACGGTTATACGCACCACTACGGGCAATTCCAGCCTTGAATAATTTGGAATGTGCTAATAAATTTGCGGTCATAAAAGCTCCATAACTGTGTCCACCAACGGCTACTCTGGTACTATCCCCAACGCCCAAATCGGCAATTTTTTTGATAGCAGCCTCCGCATTCCATACTAATTGTTCGATGAAATTATCGTTTGGCTGTTTGTCACCTTCGCCCACAATTGGGAATTCTGTATTATCCATTACGGCGTATCCTTGCGTTGCCCAGAAAATTGGCGAACCCCAATTTACCCGTACAAAAGTATATTTACTGCCTCTAATTTGAGCCGCATCGTTACTACTTTTAAATTCACGAGGATACGCCCACATAATCACGGGCAAAGCGCCATCTTTTTCTTTCGAATACCCTTTGGGCAAGTATAAATCGGCGGCTAAATCAACGCCATCTTTACGTTTATAAGTAATTTTTTCTTTCGTAATTCCTCTCAACTCAGGTTGAGGGTCGGGAAAATTTGTTAATTGTTTTGCCGCATTTCCTCCGTTGTATAAATAATAATTAGGTGCTTCATTTTGCCCTTGACGACTGGTTACAAAACTCAATTTGTCAAAGTCTAAAATGCCCGCAACTACCTCATAATAAGGTTCTTGGCATCTCCAAAGTGTTTTGGTTTCTTTAGTATCTATGTTAAAAGAATTCAAAAATGGCAAATCTCCTTTGGGAGAAGAACCCGCTCCACGCATCAAAATCGTACGGTTTGCCAATACTTTTATGCTATTTTTTCCGTATCTATTGGCAGTGCTGATGGGTGTTCCGGGGTCATTGTAGGCATCATCTGTACTACGGTCAATAAGGTTTGTAACTTCCTTTTTGGCCATATCAAACTTGCTCAATTTTTGCTGATGTTTTACCCTCGAATATTCAGAAAAAAGTAATTCATTTTCAGTTAGCGACGAGATATTTCCCATTCTCATCGGTGTTTTCATAAGCTCCTTTGGCGTGGCTGTAAACGGTGCAGTTTGCATATACGCAACGTCGTGAAAGGCGACTTTCTTTTTAATTAACCCACTATCCAAAGGTTCAATCCAAGTAATCGTATTTGGTAAGGTATTTATCCAAGAATGTCCTCTCGGTGCGTTCAAAATATTATCATAACCCGATGGCGCAAGTTCTCTACTGGGTAATTTGGCGATTTCTTTTACGAGTTTTCCATCCAAATCCATAATAATTACGGTTGAATTAAATCCATTCACGGGCACTAAATAACTGAAAGGTTTGTCTATTCTTTCCACCAAAAAGTATTTTTTATCTGGCGAAATATCAGCTGAACTATAAATTTGAGGTGTTCCAATTTTTGTCTCAACGCCATTGGTGTTTTTGACTAGTTGAGAAGTGCTATAAAACTCAAAAAGTTGCTCATCGTAAGGCGATTTAATCAAATCTTGGTAGGTGGCACTGGCAGCAACTTTACCCATATTTTGTTGTGCCGTTGGCCCTTTGGGAGCCAACATTCTTTTTGGCGCATTATTGGCAGAAGTTACTGTAGCGTGATACAAAACGCTGTTATTATCCAACCAAGACAACTCATTGATGACAATATTCAAAGGCGTTTTATTGGTTTTCGTTGCCTTTTTCGTCTTCAAATCAATTACGTACAAATCAATTTGATCCGCATTGGTTTGCGTAAAAGCAATTTTATCATCGTTTGGACTCCATTGAAAATTACCCGCTTTTAAATTTACTGGTAAACCCAAAATTGCAAAATCTTGACCAGTCTTGATTTCCTTTACGGATAAACCAATCGCATGAGTCGTGCGGCTTGGCGAGAAATTATTAGGATTAATTCGCAATCCCGCAATTCGTAATTCTGGTTGAGCCAATTCCTCGACTGTTGGCATGGCACTGCGTTCAGTAATCAACATCCAGTCACCTTTATCGTTGATACTAACGCCGGGTGAAGGTTTTGCCGTTGCTAAATTCAGAATGGCGGCTGGAGGAGTTTTATATTCAATCGCATCCTGTGCATTGATTTGAAAACAAAGAAGTGTGGCAATAAAAACGAAAGTGTGTTTCATGTTTTTAAAGTTTGATAACGAAATTAATTAAAACGCAATTTATAAATTTTCATGGTAAAATCAATTCTTATTTTGAGAGGATGAAAAGAATTAACCAAAAATATTTATCTTCCTTAAATATTCATTATTTTAATATTTCATTAATACGTAAACTATTGATTATGAAAAAATTAACCATATTTCTGATTTTTTTAACCTCTTCACTTTTTGCTCAAGACAAATATATTTTAATTCGACCTTCAAGGGTTTTTGATGGAGAAACGATGCACACAAATTGGCAAGTTCTCGTAAAAAACAAACGAATTGAAGCAGTAGGAGAGAGGTTGACATTTCCTGCCAATACCGAAATTGTTGATATTCCAAATACTACGCTCCTGCCTGGTTTGATTGAAGGGCATTCCCATTTGCTGCTGCATCCTTACAACGAAACCACTTGGGACGACCAAGTTTTGCGTGAATCTCGTGCCGAAAGGATTGCCCGTGCCACTGTTCACGCCCGAAAAACTTTGTTGGCGGGCTTCACCACAGTCAGGGATTTAGGCACGGAAGGAGCTGATTACGATGATGTTGGATTGAAAACCGCCATTGAAAAAGGAATAATTATCGGTCCAAGAATGTTTGTGGCGGGGCGTGCATTGGTAGCTTCGGGAAGTTATGGGCCTAAAGGTTTTCATGCAGAAATTACGGTTCCGCAAGGGGCAGAGGAGGCGGATGGCGTAGATAATTTGACCAAAGCCGTGAGAATGCAAATTGGCAAAGGGGCAGATGTTATTAAAATTTATGCCGATTATCGTTGGGGTTTAATGAAAGATGCCCAACCCACTTTTTTGCAAGAAGAGATTGAGTTAGTCGTAAAAATTGCGCAAAGCTCTGGACGGCAAGTGGTTGCCCACGCCTCAACTCCCGAAGGAATGCGCAGGGCAATTATGGGTGGAGTCAGCACGATTGAACATGCAGACAACGGTACGCCCGAAATTTTCAAATTGATGAAGGAAAAGGGTGTTTGTTTATGCCCAACCCTTGCCGCCGGCGATGCCGTAAGTCAATATAGAGGTTGGAAAAAAGGACAAGAGCCCGAACCCGAGAGAATCCAAGAAAAGCGTAAAACCTTCAAAATGGCCATGGATTTGGGCGTGCGTATCTGTATGGGCGGGGATGTAGGCGTATTTCCGCACGGCGACAATGCCCGTGAAATGGAAATGATGGTTCAATACGGCATGAAGCCCATCGACGGCTTGCGTTCTTCAACCTCAATTAACGCTGAGTCTTTCAAAATCAAAGACTTAGGAATGATTAAGAATGGTTTTTTAGCCGATATGTTGATGGTGGAAGGTAATCCTGCGGAGCAAATTTCGGATATTCGGAACGTGAAGATGGTGATGAAGGATGGGGTGGTGGTGAAATAATTAGTGCCAAAAGCATTAGACCAAGGATATTACGGATAAAACGGATTTACACGGATTTTTTTAAATTTTAGATTAGACAACTTTTTAAAAAGTTGTCTAATCTTTGTCTCATTAAAATCTACCCCAAATTCTCCTCAAACCATTTTACCCGTTCTTTCAATTCCTCAATCGTTTCTCGATATTCTTCTCCCGCTTTAAGATATTCATTTGGATATTCATCTTTTAAATAATCCATTGTTAGGAAATAAATTGGTTTTAAGCGGTCTTTGAGTTCTGGGTTTTCTGTGAATAATTTATGGGCAGTGTGATATTGTTTTTTTGAAAATAGTATCAGAAATAAATCCGTTAAATCATTATTTTTGAATAATAATATTGCTTTTTTGAAAGCATCCACATCAACCTTAGAAAACCCATTGTCGCTAATTGCCATTATGATAAAACCTATATACATAATTTCACCAAAAGTTTTTTCAAATTCTTCTCCATTATAATGCAATAATTCTATTAGTCTATAGCCTAACGTTTCCGAGTATTTGCTATTATTTTTTTTGAGATCTGTTAATGAATATTTGAGATTATTAACTAAAATTTTGCCAGAAATAGCTTCATGTTCTTCTTTGAGAATATCTAATGAGGATTGAGCAAAGTTTTTATTAGTTAGGTAATTTATTGCACTGTCTAATAATATATTTTTTTCTACTAAAACTTCATCATTATCAACCATTGAATAAGCCAAAGCCCTATCAAAAACAGTACTCAGTTCATAAGTCCCATTTTCTAAATTATTATCAAAACGGTCAAACAGTTGTTTTAAATCGTTGGTATCGCACCAGCCTTCTAAGAATTTTACCAACCAAACCACTCGCTGTTTATCTTGTCGGGTTGAATAGCGCATCAGATACCAAATATTAAAAAAACGTTCTTGCACACGATATAAATTTGTTCGTCCTGTGGTGCGAGGCTCAATTTCAATTATATGATTATCAACTAATTGCTTTAATTGTGCTGAGATTTGGTTAGTTTTTAGTCCTTGTCTGTCGGCACGAGCAATTTCTGCGATTTCGCTTACGGTTACGGCATCCCAAGCCTTTGCCACGGCATCCACAATGAGTTGTTGTTGCGGTTTCAAATCGTCCATTCGGTGTTTGTAGAGGGGCGTAACTCTATCCAAAATCGCTTCTAAATCTTTGAAACTATCTTGTTTTTCACTGTCAATAAAAACATCAAAAAGCATCACCATCGTGCGGATAACGCCACCCGATAATTTCCGTATTACTTCAATTCTTGGGCGTTCTGTTTTTAGTATTTCATTAAATGCTTCGGTTTTTCCTTCGTTTTCAGCCAACTTTTCAAAGAGTATAATAGTCTCATTCGCCGTCATGCCTTTCAATCTAATTTGATAGAAAAAATCGAAAAAAGGTTCTTTGTAATTGAAGGTATGTTCTAACAAAGTAGCCGAAGCACCCACCAATCGAATTTCAGACGAATTCATCAAAATATTTCGCAAACGATGGGTGGAAATCTTACCAATTTTCTCTAAAAACTGTCCAAAATTATCATGAAAAACAATGATTTTTTGGTTGTTTCCCTTCAGTTTTTCGACTAAAATCTCGTATGCTTTTTGCTCGTATTCGTCTTCATACTCATGTACACGCATGGTGTCCAAAAGTGTTGAATAAACTGAATGGTCTTCCGCTAAAAGTTTGGCAATATGTTCAAAAAAGGAAGCTAAATCAGGCATTGAATATTGCTCTTCATTAAACATAATTGGCAGTAGCCATTTATTCAGTATTTTATCGTCTTCAATGGCATATTTCAATCTTAAAAGTATGGTGGTTTTTCCCATGCCTCTTTGCCCCAAAATCATATAATGTTGAGGAGGTTTTTGCATCCTATCTTCCTGAATATCAGCAAATAAAGATTCAAATATTTTCGTTCTAACCACAAACTCAGCTTTCAAAGTTTGTGGGTCTTTTTGCGGAGGATTGAAGAGATATGTCAATTTTCTATCAGACATTTTTTGACCACCATTTTTTAAGAATTGGAGAATAAAACCGCCATTTTTTATCCATATTTTCTACAATATAACCATCATATTCAAGTGTCAGTAAAATGTTTTTGAAAGAATTTTCAAGATGGTTCTTGACAGCTAAATCGTATAATTCTGCCTCATTAATTGCTTGATTTTCAGTTAATTTCTTCAAAATTTCATGCACCAAAGTCAACTCATCACGATTGAAAACTTTGCTCAAACGCCCTCTATAATGGTCTAAATAAATATCACCGTTCAAAATAAGTTCGTTGAACGCTTTATCAATAAAAGCCTTGTTTACTTTTTGAGCTTCAAGGCGGTATAAATCACGGATTTCTTTGATTGATAATTGAATATGGAAAGGAATTAGCCATTCAATTTTATCTTGAAGCAAATATTCTAAAACCTTTTCATCGGCTTCAATTTGGTAAGATTTGAGTAGAGTATGACATAAATCCAGCGATTCTGTCAAGGTAAGTGGGCGAAGTTTATAAGACAAAATATCATTGACATCAGCGGTTGCATTCAGTTTTTTAACCACCGAAAGTAAGCCAATTGAACCAGTGTAGATAAACTTTATCTTCTGATTGTACTTGTCATTTTGCCTAATTGCACGGTTTTGTTTCAGAAAGTTGCGAGCTGCTTGTTCACCTTGTTCATCTTTAATATGTTCAATTGTCACGGGAAATTCATCGACCATCAAAAGGATTTTCCGATTATCTAAATCAACTTTTTCTAAAAATTCTTTAAATTTTTCATAATAATCAATGTTTTTATCATCCTTTCCATTAAAATCAATGGAGAAAAAACCGCCAATATCAACCGTATCAATTTTATCGAAAAAGCCCTTGATTGTTTTCCCTGCTCTTTCAATACTTTTCTGATAACGACTTTTATTTTCAATATCAAATATGGCTTTTAGTAATACCTTGAAGAAAGTCTGGCTATCCGTAACATCCTCAGTATCAACATAGACACAATAATATTCTTCCGTTGGATTGTCTTTAATGTAATGAATAATGGAAGTTTTACCTACTCTTCGAGGTGCAGAAAGGAGTAGATGACTTCCTTCATTTAAGGCTTCATAAATTTCAGCGACAATGTTATTTCTTAAAAAGAAGTCTTCACCTGTGGCAGTTTTACCAATACTTAATTTCATTCTGTATTTTTTTATTATAAATATAGTCTGCATTTTTTTTATTGCAGACTATATTTGCAATTTATTTATTGCAGAAATGATTTTTTGCTGTTTGAAAGGTTTGCTCTGGTTTCAAGGAAGAACATTAGTTATCTCCTTAAACTAAACTATCCACTATTTCCCTTCGCTAATAGTGGATAACTTTACAATCTTAACTATTTTAAATACTTATTCATCCAATCAATCCAGAGCCTATCTCTTTCCATTTGGGTAACGGGGTCGCTGGCGTTATGGGCAGGAATGGGCCAACCGATAAATTTTGTTACTGTTCCATTATCTTTTAAAGTATGATATAATTTATAAGATTGGGTCACTGGCACTCGTGGGTCGGCAGTATTGGCAAGAATTAAGGTGGGCGCTTTTATGTTTCTTGCGTCAGTAATGGGCGATTGTGCAATGTATTTTTTCATGTTATCACCTACCCAAGGCGAACCACCAATGGCCGCAGCTCGACCAACATTAGAATCTCCTAAATTGTATTGGTCAACCCAATCCGTAACGGCTGCTCCCGCAACCGCTGCTTTCCAACCACCATAATGACCTGCTAACCAAACCGTCATATATCCTCCGTAAGACCAACCGCTAATGCCTATTTTGGTCGTATCAATCATACCTGTTTTCTTCAATTTTGTTAAACCGACCATCACATCTCGCCCCGGGCCAGCCCCTGCATCTTCCACAATGGCAACTTTATATTCACTGCCCATATTATCACTTCCTCGGTAATTGGGCTCAAATACAAAATATCCTTCATTGGCCAATAGTTGTGAAAAACGAGAAAATTGCTCTACTGAGGCCGCATTTGGTCCTCCATGAATCACCAAAACAAGGGGGTATTGTTTGCCCTTTTCATATTTTGTTGGATACGTTACAATGCCACAATGACTCCAACCTTCCGAATCCCATCTGAGTGTTTCTGTTTTTCCAAAAGCATAAGTGGCAACTTCTTTATTGAAATCGGTAAGTTTTACGGGTTTAGCCTTCGTGGATGACAGATAATAAAGTTCTGTGGGCTGGGAGTTTTCTGAACCAATGAAGGCGATACTTTCATTTTTACCCACCGACGCATCAATCCAAAAAGACCACGCTGGACTCACATTTCCTAAATCAAATTTAGTCGTGCTTCCATCCAAGGAGAGCGTCCATAAAGAAGTCTTGTTATCGTCATGTCCACCCACTAACATACTTTTTCCATCGGGCATCCAAAGTGAACGGTACATATCCCGATTGATTTTTGAAGTCACATTTTTTCCTGCATCGCCGGCTTTATTGGTAGCCCAAATTTCGTTGATATTTTCATTGGCGCCTCCTTTTTTATACCAATAACAAATGGTACTTCCATCGGGTGAAAAAGTTGGGTAAGATTCTGATTTTGTTCTGTTGCTGAGCGGTTTAATGGAATGATCAGCCAAGTTTAGTAATTGGATCGTCCTAGATTGGCTATCCCCTGAATAAGGAGAATTTACTTTCACGAACAAAATTTCTTTTCCATCGGGCGACCATGAAAGTGGCGAAGAAGGCGCTCCTGGGGGAATTGTTACGGGTAAACTCCATTCTCCCGAAGTTAATTTTTTAGCTTCTCCATTGGTAGTTCTAATCAACCAAATATGCGAAGGCGTGGGTTGACTGCTGATAAACATATCGTTATTTGCCACTTCAAAATCAGTGTAACCCTTTTCAATTTCTTTCTTATTTTTGGGTTCATCCGCCGTGACGTAAGCAATACTTTCTGAATCTGGATTCCACGCAAAATGCTGAATTCCTTTTGGGGCTTTTGTCAATTGTTTGGCATCACCACCTAACATCGAAAGTAAAAAAATCTGTGTACTCGTCTCTTTCCCTTGTCCAGCTTTCGTTAAAAATGCCAATTGTTCTCCATTGGGCGACCATCTTGGTTGCGAAACTGTTTGTCTGTCTTGGGTTAATACTCGCTGTTTTCCCGTGGCAATATCAATGAGAACCAACTCTGAATTATACCGATTTTGGAGATAATCGGGTCTTGAAACTACGATGACAACGCTTTTAGCATCGGGAGAAATTTGGGGGTCTGAAATGCCCGTGAATTTGGATACATCAGAAAGTTCAAACTTTTTTTGGGAGAATAGATTGGTAGAAAATACCACTACCAATAATACAAATAAGGTAATTTTAGTGTTCATTAAGTATCTATTTTAAAGTTGAATTTTACTTGATTTTAAGGACTTTTAATCGTTAAATTTTTGAAAAATAGTTTTAAAAGTCATAATGAAGATAGTGAAAAAATCTGACATTTGGACTGAGATTTTTATTAAAATAACCCTACTAATGTCTTGAATAATTTAAGAAAACGGGTTTGGTAAATAAGAAGCGTAGTTGCAATCTTCGAAAACAAAAAATGGGTCAAAAGAATCTCTTTTGACCCATTTTTTGTTTTGAAAGTTTGTTTAGATTTTAGTTTCAATTTTCCAGAAATTGAAATAATAGTAATATTGCAAAATTTAGTTTTACTAATGGGCAAAATGATTGGATTGTTCTTAGCAAGCGGAGTATTAGTTTGGCTTTCATTTAGTTTTAAATTAAGAAGTTTTTTAACCTTGAAGGGAAAAATTAGATTAAAAACCCTAAATAATCTCAGCAATTTTAATAATTATTTTAGCTAAGGGAATAAATAAGAATTGTCCAACGATTGTTCCTATCATACGAGCAATAACCACAAATGTTAAAAACCTTCTAAAATATGCTTCAGAAACGGAACCATCAAGCACTTTATCGGTAAGTGTTGCATTGTAAGGTTCTACAAAAAGTAACATTCCAACTACTCCAAGTCCCACGCTAATTCCGTTTAATGAAAGTGATGTCGTTCTTAAATTTGGATTAAGAAAACCTGCGTACAAGCAGGATAATACACTTACCGTCATAAAACTGTTTACAAGAACATTCAGTAAAATCATTTTACTCGAAACATCTTTATATCGTTTTAGACGATTAAAATTTTCCATTTTAGGAATTATTAAATTATCCCAAAAATGTCTAAGTGTATTGAATTTGATTGATTTTATTAAAACTTTAAAAACAGACTTATGATTGTACAATAAGTTTACACCTTTGGCCATAAATCTATGCCCCGATGGAATGGCAAAAATTCCTAAACAAGAACCAATGGTTGCTGAAAAAATAATCAGTCTAAATGATAAATTATCAGGATTTAGTCCGTGTATTATTTGATTTTCAATAGATTTTGCTAAAAGTGGCGATTGGATTGAACTGGAGAATTGGGCAACTAAACTAAGAATGTTAAACAATGAAAAAGAAGAGGCTAATTTTTTGGTTCTAATGCCAACTATTCGAGCTGAAAGGCTTATAATATTTATAAAATGGATAACCATCGTAAGCAAGCAAACTACAAAAATATTATTTTGAAAAGGCATCTAACATTGATTTAATATGGTTGATTTGTTCCATTTTTATTGAACTTTTTTTCATGGAAAAGTAATAGTAAAAAGAGTTTTTAGCAAGTGCCAATCTAGTGTAATTTCTAGCTAAGCTAAGACTATAAACATCATATTTGAAATCCATAAAGCATAGTGATTTTCTGATTTTTACATATGGTCCTAGTGAATTATAGTGAGATATAACTCTATCCACAAAGACGGTATTTTCTTTACCAAAAAATTGATAACATCTACTCCAGAAATCCCAATCTCTTGGAACAGTTTTAGTCCATTCCCATTTTTGTATTTTAAGGACTTTTGAATGACATACAACCATCCCCGTATCAATATAACATTCCTCTGGAATTGATGATAACTTCACATCTTTAATAAAATTACTTTGTCCAACAATCATTCCTTCAAAACCAGTATCATTATATTCTTTATATACCTTGTATGTCTCATCTAAAAAAATGGTGTCATCGTCCAACAAATAAAAAAAACCATCATTAATATTGTCAAATACAGTATTTCGTTTGGTGATTATATCGGTATCCAAACAATCTATCTCATAAATTTTGACTCGTGAATCGTAATGAATGAATTCATTTAAGAGTTTTGCTCTATGTGATGTTTTTGAAATGTGCCAAGTAATATCATCATACTTTGGAATAGATTCATATACCTTTGCTAAAAGCTCATAACGGTATAATGGTGTAATAATATTTAACATATTTTCTATCTAAATAAGGTGAATTTAGTTAAATCAAGGTAGGTTTCTTTTAAATCTTCATTATGAATGGACATATTTTGCATCAACATTAGTCCTTGGGCGGCTTCTAAGGGAGTCATATACATGTTCCATCCTAAAAAACTTATATCATCTTCTTCATAAGCAACTTCGCTTCTTCCTTCATATCTGGCTTTTTTTAACCATTCAAAAGCTTCTTTATTATCTGTTAAAATCATTCCACCTTTTCCTATTTTTAAATGCTTTTTTATGTGAAAAGATAAACACATGGACGTATTGGGAATATACATATTACTTGTAAAACGTTTGGCAGAATCATAAATGGGGTAGGGACTTAATTGATAAATACCTTGCCATTCTAAATCTTGAAAAACCACATTTCCTCCAGCATGCATAATTGCTTGAGGGACAGATAAGTAAGTTTTTTTGGGAATTGTTACTTCACCAACATTAAAGTATTTACAACATAAAAACAACGCATTTGTGCAAGAATCAACTGAAATAGCATAGGGAGCACCTGTATATTCTGCTACTTCTTCCTCAAACATTTGTACTATTTTATAAGGATTATGCTTCATTTTTTCTAATAACTTTACATGGGTTTCCGTAAGCAACCACACCATCTGGGATATTTTTTGTAACTAGAGAACCTGATCCAATAATAGAGTTTTCTCCGATTTTAATACCATCAATTATATTCGCACCCATTCCAATCAATGTATTTTTCCCAATCTTTACAAAGCCTGCAATGTTTGCTCCAGGATTAATCGTGACAAAATCACTGATTTCAGAATGATGCCCAATGGAGGCATTTCTATTGATTGAAACAAAATTGCCAATTTCAGTAAAAGCAGCAATCGAGACTAAACTGTTTACATGAATACCTACACCTAACCTAACTGTTGAGGAAATAAAGGCCGTTTTGTTGATAATATTAATAAAATCAAATTTGTGTGCTTTAAATTTTTCAAAAACCGATTGTTTACTACTTGGCTTATTGACTCCCAAAAATATTTTTGAAACCATCTCCGAATTTTCTATTTTATTTATTAAACTGATTTTAAATAATTGATTTTGAAAAGGCTTCAATTCATTTAGCTCCAAATTATTCACTATTTCAATTTCAGGGAATACGAGACACGATTCTAAATTATCAAATATCATCGTTAAGGTTGGTTCACTAAGCCCCAAAATCGTTAATTTTTCTATTTCCATAGCCTAATTTTTTAAAATTTAATGTGTTCATATACGTATAACCCAATTCATTCATAAGCCTATGTATTCTTTGTAATAATTGTAGATTGGTCCCTTTTTCTTTATTGGTAAAATAAAGATTATCTTCTAGACCAACTCTCACCCCATCTGCCTCCAATAGTCCCATAATATTTGATTTCAATTGAGATTTACCAATGCCACCGAAGCATACTTTGGAGTTTTTAGGTAAATTATGAATAATTGAACTGATGGTGGCGATATCAGTTCCTGCATTAAATAAATTGCCCAAAATTACATTTATGTAGAGTGGTTCTTTTAAGACTCCTTTTTTTAATAGATAATTTGTAAAGTTTATCATACCCGAATCAAAACACTCAATTTCGGGATTTACTCCGTATTTATTCATTTCCTCAATTAGCCATAGAATAGTATCTGGGGCATTTATAGATGCATTTTTAGGGAAATTTAGGGAGGACATCGTGAGGGAGGCTAAATCGGGTTTCAGACTCAAGACCTCTGCTCTTAAATGATTATCATTAAAAAAGCGGCCGCTTAATGATACACCAATGACTAAATCAGGAGCATGATTTTTGATTCCCTCTATAATTTTTTGATAGATTTCCTTTTTGTAAGTATTGTTTCCATCATCATCACGGGCGTGTAAGTGCACAACACTAATGCCAATTTCATGACAAGATAAAACATCTTCAATAATTTCAGAGGATTGAATTGGTGCAAGGGAGTTTTCTTTTGTCGTTAGCGTACCGGTAGGACATAGATTAATTATCTTCTCTTGCATCGTATATATTGGAGTGGTTTAAATTGTGGTAGTAAAATTACCAACTTATCTTGAAAATAAATAAAAATAAAATGAATTCAGGAGGTCTAGAATTAACAGTAAAAGCAAATAATACGCAAAAAACATCTTTCAGTACAAAATTAATTTGTTTTAATTCTACTGAGAAAGGCTCAATCATCAACTCAAATTCACCTGCAACAACTACATATAAAATTTTAAATCATTCGATTGAATAGAGAAACTAACGGTTTTAGATTTTATTTTCTCAAGCATAATTATCCAAAAACCTTTAAGTTTTTTAACAGTCTTTTGGTGGGTCATACCTTATCGTGATTTTAAAATGAATTTCTATTTAGTCTAGAAAATATATATGCCCTTTTCAAGCGAAATGTATTTTAAAATGTAACTGGAATGGAATTGAGTTTTTCGCTGTCATTAACCAGACCATCCTCGTCGTAATGAGTAATTCCTTCATCGCTAAATAATATTTCTAACACTCCAATTTTCTATGAATTAGTGTAATAGTGTCATTCCAAGGTTTATATTCCAAATTGGTACAGGAAAATGATTGGATGGCGATTACTCCAATATTTAGAAATAAGTTTAAACTTTTAAAACATAATCCCCAAAGTCTTTTTTTAGTAACTGTTTTTACAAAATTTTAATTATTTGAATTTCACAAAAACAGTTGCTAAGTTTGGAATTTTAATGTGCCTCCAACCAATTCAAGCCAACGCCAATACCCGTTTCCATCTTCACAGGGAAAGGTATTGCGTTGATCATCAGTTCGTTGACTTTAGTTTTCATGAGTTCCAATTCTGATTTATGAACGTCAAAAACTAATTCGTCATGTACCGTCAAGATGATGCGTGATTGTAGTTTTTCTTGTTTAATAAAATCGTTTACTTTTATCATCGCAATCTTTATCATGTCCGCTGCCGAACCTTGAATTGGGGCATTTACAGCATTTCGCTCGGCAAAACCACGTTCGACCATGTTTTGTGAATTAATGTCACGGAGATACCTTCTGCGTCCCAAAATGGTTTCTACGTAGCCATTATCACGGGCAATAATCACGGCATCGTTCATGTATTTTTTGATGGCAGGAAATTCCTTCCAATAATTATCAATCAATTCTTTGGCTTCGGTTCTGCTCACCCCAATTTGCTCCGCCAAACCAAAAGCCGAAACGCCGTAAATAATTCCAAAATTGACCGTTTTTGCTTTTCTACGCATGTCAGAAGTTACTTCGTCCAAACTCACGTTGAATACTTTTGCCGCAGTCGTTGCGTGAATATCTCGCCCTTGATTAAAGGCTTCAATCATGGATTCATCCTTGGCAAAAGCCGCCATAATCCGTAATTCAATTTGCGAATAATCGGCCGAAAGGATTAAAAAATCATCATTTTTAGGAATAAATGCTTTCCGAATTTCCCTTCCACGAGCGGTACGAATGGGAATATTTTGCAAGTTCGGATTGGTGCTTGACAAACGGCCCGTTGCGGTAACTGCTTGATTGAAAGAAGTATGAATTCGTCCCGTTCTTGGCGAAATCAATTGTGGCAAAGCATCCACATAGGTTGATTTTAATTTTTGCAATTCTCTGAAATCCAAAATCTTACGGGCAATTTCGTGGTTCTGTAATTCTAATTTTGTTAAAATGTCTTCGCCCGTCATGTATTGTCCCGTCTTGGTCTTTTTAGCTTTGGGGTCTAATTTGAGTTTGTCGAATAAAATTTCGCCTAATTGTTTCGGTGAGTTAATGTTAAAATCTTGTCCCGCCAATTCAAAAATAATGGTTTGTACTTCCAACATATCTTTCTCCAAAACCTTCGACATCGTGGCTAAAAATTCAACGTCCAATTTCACCCCTTCCATTTCAATATCACAAAGCACTTGGGTTAAAGGCATTTCAACTTCTTCAAACAGTTGAACCGCACTAGGATTTTGAGCCAATATTGGGTGTAATTTATCTCGTAATTGTAGCGTAATATCCGCATCTTCGGCAGCGTATTCTTTTACTTTTTCAAGGTCAGCATCCCGCATGTTACCTTGTTTTACGCCTTTTTTGCCGATAATTTCTTCGATAGAAACTGGTGTGTAATTCAAGAAATCTTCCGCTAAAATATCCATTCCGTGACGTTTTTCTGGTTCAATAATGTAATGAGCCAACATCGTATCGTACGTTTTTCCTTTGATTTCTACGCCGTATTGTGACAAAACCATCAAATCATATTTGATATTTTGGGCAATTTTTTCAATTTTTTCGTTCAGGAAAATCGGTTTAAATTCATTCACAATGGCCTGGGCTTCATCACGATTGGCAGGAACGGGGATGTAATAACCTTCACCCGCACGGTACGCAAATGACATACCGACCAGTTCTGCTTCAACGGCATCGACACTAGTGGTTTCAGTATCAAAACAAATGGCCTCTTGCAAACTCAAAAAGTGAATCAACGATTGACGTAATTCGGACGTGTCAATGAGGTGATATTGATGAACGGTGGTGTGGATGTTCGATTTTTGCAGTTCGGGGTTCGAGGTTTGATTTTCATGATTAGCACTAAATACATCCAATTGTTTTTCGGGCGCTAAACTGCTAAACATATCTATTTGTCCAGAAAAACTATTTGCCTTGGATTTTGAAGCTTGAGTACTATTCGGACGAACAGTTCCCCCATCGGGGGTTAGGGCGACCGACGCTTCTGGGCTATTTTCATCTCCCAACATCCTTCTTCGCAAGGTTCTAAATTCCAATTCGTCCAAAAGTGGTGAGAGTAATTCTTTATTTATTTCCGACATTTTTAAATCTTCTTCGTCAAATGTCACCGGAACTTCGCAGTGAATCGTGGCTAATTCTTTCGATAAAAGTCCTTGTTCAGCGAAATTTCTTACATTTTCTTGTTGTTTGCCTTTGAGTTTATCCACATTAGCAATCAAATTTTCTACCGAACCATATTCTTCAATGAGTTTCTGAGCGGTTTTTTCGCCAATGCCAGGAATACCAGGAATATTATCGGAAGCATCGCCCATTAATCCCAAAATATCAATCACTTTCATTACGTCATCAATGCCCCAACGTTCGCAAATTTCTGCAACCCCCATGACTTCTACGCCCTTTCCCATGTAAGCGGGCTTGTACATAAAAATACGTTCCTCTACCAACTGACCGTAATCTTTATCGGGAGTCATCATGAAAATTTCCATGTCCTCGTGTGCTCGAACGGCACGTTTAGCAATTGTTCCGATAACATCATCGGCTTCGTATCCCGGCATTATCAACATCGGAATATTCATGGCGGTGCAAAGACGCTTTATGTAAGGAATGGCAATTGTTATATCTTCGGGTTGCGCCTGTCGTTGCGCCTTATAAGCCTCAAATTGGATATGGCGAAAAGTTGGCGTGGGCGTATCAAAAGCCACGCCAATATGCGTAGGTTTTTCTTTGGAAATAACTTCTAAGAGCGTATTAGCAAAACCAAATACGGCACTGGTGTTCATTCCCGTAGAAGAAATTCGAGGTGTTTTTTGGAAGGCAAAGTGGGCTCTGTAAATCAACGCCATTGCGTCGAGAAGGAATAATTTTTTCATTGGTAGCTTTGAGCTTTAAGCTTTAAGCAACCAGCTGTAAGCATTGATTTATGAGCCAAGAGTTTTACATACTTTCCAGCCCGTCGTTCCCTGCTCAAAGCTCATTGCTCACGGCTAATTAATTAACGATTTTCAAAAATACGAAAAAGGGAGGGGATTATTTAGAAATTTGAGACAGAGATATAAAAATAGCACACGGATTTCAGGGATTAGGTACGAATTGAATTTTTAAAATAAATGTCTAATTTCTCAAATCCGTGTGCAATAGTTGATTATTGCCAAAAATAAAAAAGGCTATTTCTATAACAGAAATAGCCTTTTTTAATATTAACATCAACAAATTAAGCCACTACAGAACTCATTACTTCCGTTTGTTTACGGATAGATTCTAAGTGAACTAATTTGAATAATTCTTCTACAAATTCTGGATATAAACCTAAACCAGCTGCTTGTTTTGCTCGGTCAGCGTGTACTTGTTTCCAACGGTCAAGTTGAAGAACAGCCACGTTATTATCACGTTTGTATTCTCCTAATTTTTCAACGATTGACATACGAGCCGCCAAAACTTCCATTAATTCACGGTCGATATTGTCAATTTTTGAGCGCATGGCTGCCAATTCATCTTTGAAATCAGCGCCATAATTGGCATGACGAACTTCCAATTCACGCAACATTTGCCCTAAAACTTCTGGCGTAACTTGTTGAGAAGCATCCGACCATGCCGCATCTGGGTCACGGTGAGTTTCAATAATCATTCCATCGTAATTCAAATCTAAGATTCTTTGCGACAATTCCATCAACAATGAACGTTTACCAGCCATGTGAGAAGGGTCACCAATCATGGGTAATTGAGGGAACAAACGCTTCATCTCAACCGCTAATTGCCACATCGGAGAATTACGATATTTTACTTCTTGTGCATTTGAGAAACCACGGTGAATAGCTCCCAATTTTTTGATACCTGAGTTTTGAAGCCGTTCAAACGCTCCAACCCAAAGTGCCAAATCAGGATTCACAGGGTTTTTAACTAATACAGGAACGTCTACCCCTTTTAAAGCATCAGCCAAATCTTGAACATTGAATGGATTAACCGTTGTTCTTGCACCGATCCACAATACATCAACCCCATATTTCAGAGCAAGTTCAACGTGTTCTGGAGTTGCTACTTCTATAGCCAAAGGTAAGCCTGTTTGTTTTTTTGCTTCCACAAGCCATTTCAACGCTGGCTCTCCCATCCCTTCAAAACTTCCTGGACGTGTACGGGGCTTCCATACACCTGCACGCATGATGTGAGCGTAACCTTCGGCTTTAATTCTGTTGGCAGTCTCCAACACTTGTTCCTCCGTTTCTGCTGAACACGGTCCAGCAATTATTAAAGGTTTGCCGTCAGTGTTAATCCATTCCTGCATCGGCGTTATATCTAAATTAGCATTCATTTTGGTAAACTTTATTCGTGATTTTTTTTAAACAATTTTTATAAACAAAATGTATTTTGACCTAATGTTTCAATAAAATAGTGTTTTACTTAACAGAAAATATCCACTTGATCTCTACAAAAAGGCAGTAATAAATACTTTTTAAAATTTAATTTAGTGAAACATGTTTTTGTATTATTCTAATATGTTATATTTGCACGCTTTTGTAAAACGAAGGCAAGAATCTAAATCTTAATAAATTAATAATCAATTATGAAACTTTTCAAAACTACAAACTAAATAAAGATTATTAAGTCCATAGAAATGACCAAAATGCCAACCACCAACTCCATTTTAATATCTTCAAAAGTTAGCTTTGAGGATACTTCCATTGCTTTTTCTTCCAAATCCAACCTACAATTAAAGAAGATCTACTTAATATTTGCAAGTATGAATCAGATTTGGCTAGTAAAGTTAGGTACTTTTTTTATCAAATTATTTCTTTTTCTTCATTTTCCAATAAAAAAGTTAATTAAAATAACGGTCTTTGAACAGTTTTGTGGGGGAGAAAATCTGCAAGAATGTAACAAAACCATAGAAAATTTGGATAAAGCAAATATAGGCACAATTTTGGATTATTCCGTTGAAGGGGAGGATGATGAAAAAAGCTTTATAAATACCACTCAGGAGATTTTATTGACCATAGAAAAAGCAAATCAGAATTTATCAATTCCTTTTGCAGTTTTTAAAGTTACTGGTATAGGAAGTGCGGAGTTATTAGAAAAAGTGCAAAGTCAAGAAGCCCTGGATGAACAAGAGAAAGTCGCTTTTGAGTTAATACGCAAAAGGATGGACATGTTGTGCGGGAAGGCAGCAATTTTAAATGTTAGTATTTTTATTGATGGCGAAGAATCTTGGATACAAGACACGATTGATAATTTGACTTACGAGATGATGGAAAAGTATAACAACGAAAAGTGTGTGGTTTTCAATACTTTTCAAATGTATCGCAAGGATATGTTTCAGAACTTAAAAGTGGCTACGCTGAAAGCTCGTGAACACCACTATTTTTTAGGGGTAAAATTAGTGAGGGGAGCATATATGGAAAAAGAGCGCCAGAAAGCACATGAAGATAATTATTGCGAACCAGTTCATGAAACAAAAGCTGATACGGACCGTGATTATAATGCGGCAATGGAGTATATTGTAGAAAATCGTGAATTAATTTCTGTCTGTGTTGGCACACACAATGAATTCAGCTGCAAATATTTAGTTGAATTAATGAATCAATACCATATTTCACCGACAGATTCACATTTCTATTTTGCGCAATTACTGGGTATGTCCGACAATATTTCATTTAACTTATCAAAAGCTGGCTATAACGTAGCAAAATATGTTCCTTATGGCCCGGTGGATGCGGTGATGCCTTATTTGTTCCGCCGAGCGGAGGAAAACACCTCGGTAGCAGGACAAGCAAGTCGTGAATTCATCTTGATTAAACGTGAATTGGTGAGACGCAAGCGATTGATGTTTCAAAATAAATAGTTTCCCTGAAAATAATTCAAAAAAATTACATTAGTAATTTAATTTTACATCAAGCCACGGATTTAATCAATTTGTGGCTTCTTTATTTAGTATCTTTGCGGAGTAAATCTATTACTAGTAATCACACTAATAAATATTACTGTTTTACTAATGATACTCGTTAAAGTTCTGTTGATTATAAACTGTTAATTGTTAATTGAATATGTTTCGTTCTCCGTACAAATATTTTTGGCTTACATTTTTGTTGATCACCATTGACCAACTCATTAAATACGCCATCCATCATTACTTGGTTTATGAGGGTAATGAAATGGTTGTGTTTGGCCAGTGGTTTAAATTGCATTATGTCCTGAATAGAGGTATGGCTTTTGGTATGGAATTGAGTTTTATTCCAGGGGGTTTCGGTAAAATTGTTTTGAGCCTTTTTAGATTAGTAGCCATGGTTGGGATTGGGTTGTATTTGGTAAGATTAGCCCGCAGAAACGCCCATGAAGGACTTTTGTGGAGTATTGCTGCCATTCTTGGGGGTGCGATAGGCAATGTTATTGATAGCACTTTTTATGGAAAATTATTGGGAAATCAACCACCAGGATCTCCAACACCTTGGTTTCATGGGCAAGTGATTGACATGTTTTTCTTTGATCCTTATCAAGGCTGGATTCCTGACTGGGTGCCGCTCTGGGGAGGTTCATGGTATTCAACACCGATTTTCAACTTCGCAGATGCTTCTATTTTTTGTGGAGTGGTTTCAATTTTAATCTTTCAAAATAAATTTTTTGACCAAGCCCAAAAAGAAAACCTAGTAACTCAAAAAAATGAAACTGCTGAAAAGGAAAATTTTGAAAGTTAAATTAAAGATGCTACTGCTAAAGAAAATCAATAGAAAATGAATTCATCTTCCGAGAATGTGAAGGCTTTTTCTGTTATAAATCAAATTGTCAATTCCCTAAAGAGTTCTTCCATCGTTTTTCCGATTTGTTTCATCTCGTTAATTGGACAATCTTTTACGATTATGCCGTGATTGATTATCACAACTCTGTTACAAATAGCTTCTACCTCTTGCAAAATATGCGTGGAAAAAATAACGGTTTTCTCCTTGCCAATATTTCTGAGTACACCTCTTATTTCTGTTAATTGATTCGGGTCAAGTCCGGTGGTTGGTTCATCCAAAATCAATACTTTTGGATCGTGAATAAGGGCTTGAGCGAGTCCAACTCGTTGACGATAACCTTTGGAAAGTTGTCCAATTTTCTTTTTTGATTCAAGCGTAAGGCCAAATAAATCAATGACTTCCGATATTCTTTTTTGTAGATTCTGACCTCTTAAGCCATAAATTCCGCCAACAAATGCCAAGAATTCTTTGACGTACATATCCAAATACAAGGGATTGTTTTCCGGCAAATAGCCAATATTTTTACGAACCTCCATTGGATTTTGGTGAACGTCGTAACCACTTACTTCCACGCTTCCAGCGGTTGCGGCAAGGTAGCAAGTAGCAATTTTCATCGTTGTAGATTTTCCAGCACCATTTGGCCCTAAAAAGCCAAGGATTTCACCCGATTTGGCTTCAAAAGAAATATTATTAACAGCTTTTTGGGAACCGTAAATTTTGGTTAGATTCTGTACTTTTAGCATTTTTTCTAATTATGAAAACATTCCGTTCAAATCCATTCCTGGAATATTTGGCATTAAGCCTTTTGTGGCATTTTGAAGATGAGCTTTTACTTTGTCATCAATATTTTCCATTGCTATATTGGTAGCAGCAACGATTAAATCTTGAAGAACCTCACGGTCTTCCGGTGTGATAAGGTCTTGGTCAATTTCGATTTTGAGCAATTGTTTTTTGCCATTAACCGTTGCTCGTACCATGCCCGCACCCGATTCGCCCGTTTCAGTAATCGAACCCAATGTTTCTTGGGCTTCTTTCATTTTGACTTGGAGGTCTTTGACTTTTCCAAGCATTCCCATCATGTCGAACATATTTACAACCCCCCGCTAGCTCCGAAGGGGGAATTTAAAGTGAATAAATTACCCCTTCGGAGCTAGCGGGGGTTATTTCTTTGCAATTTACAATACTATTCATGGAACGCAAAAAAGAAACCCCAACTTATCTGTTGAGGTCTCTTTTTGAAATATTTTCTAATTTTTATTTAGCTAAAAACAAACCGCCTTCCTTGAAGGAAATTTGTCCAATGGTATCTTCAATTTCGATTCTAAAAGCATAATTCCCTTCATCAGCTTGCTTGCCATTATTCAATAAACCATCCCAACCAATTACTGCATCAGCGCTTTGATTCCCTTGAAATGGGTAATTAGTTTGTTCACCATAAAAAATAGCGTTCCCCCAACGATCATAAATAGTCATTTTTAGGCTTTTTATAAATCTGCCTTCCACTAAAAATTTATCATTTATTTTGTCCCCATTCGGTGTAAAAATCTGCGGGCTTAGGGTTAAAGATGGTCTGAAAATTTTAAGTATGTTAGAATAACTCGTCGCCAAACTTCCGTTTCCTCCCCCTGATCCCGTATTTGAGGGTTCAGCATGTATCTGAATGAAAATCTCTTGCCCGTCAACCTCCGGTAATCTCGCAATTCTATCAGTCTTATTCCCTTTAAAATTGTCTTCTATTGCAGGTCTACCAGCAATAGGTCTATTGGTCTTTGGATCTATTTGATAGGCTATATAATGTCCCACAACTTCAGAAAACGGAGTTTCATTGGTCCAACTAACTGAATTACTGTTTCCAGCAAGGTGAATTGTACAAACTTTATCAGATGGTTGAGACTCTACTTTGCATAAATTTTTATAAGTCATATAATAGCAATATGATTGTTTTTTTGTAACTGAAGATTTATCTGAGAATAATCCATCGCCTTTGATTTTTGCAACATCACACAATTGATAAGTTCCGTTTTTAGTCTCAGACTTATATAAATGATAACTAAGGATGTCATTAGGGATTTTACTCGCCTTAAATAATCCTTGAACATTAGCGGCATTTTGGTCAGTAACATTAATTGTTGTATAAATTAAGGGTATTTTTGGTGGAATTTCATCCGAAACCGCCTTTACTTTAATGATCTGCGAATAAGACTGCTGGCTGTAATTTGTTTGAACTCGATAGGTGTATTCAGTTCCACAGCTAATTTCAGCGTCCTCAACTTTCAATTCGGTGACATTTGGAATGGCAGGAAATAATTTGTTTAAGGTTCCATTTGAATTTAAGCGTTCTACTTGATAATATTTAAAAGTACTCCCTAGTAATCCACTCGGTGCTTGCGACCACATGATAATGTTTTTATTGCTTTCGGCGGAAACACTGGCAGGTGTGGTACAAATTTCCTCGAAACTTCTCAAATTTGACTTACTGGTAGAAGTGGCACAAGCTGAATCAAACGCTTCAACTTGAAAGCAATACATTTTATTGCCATCAGGAATTTCCAAAACAATTGAATCGGATAAGAGGGCGGCTGAGGGATAGCTTTTGAAAATATTTGTATAATCGTATGAACTACTTAGTTGTGGGTCTCGCACATAAAGCCTTCTATTAATTGTACTTTGGGCTGATACGACCAATTTGAATTCTCCTTTTTTGCTTGTTCCAACAATCGCACTTATCACAGGTTTAATAATGGATGTATTGTTAAACGTTATCGGAATATTTTTCGTTGCTGGTGCATCACAATTTCCGGTCACAGAAAGTCCTTTGATGGATAAATTTCTGTTCTGAGCATCAGGTAATAGGGTTCCACTTTTCACCGTGAAAGGATATGCAATAGGTTTTCCTGTGTTAAGGAATGGATTGTGGCCGCCAGCGGTTGCTATGAATGTTATCTCATAATCATCATAATTATTTTTTGGGTCTGATGCAAAAGTAACTTGGACTTCATTGCCACTACAAACACTGGTGCTCACAACGGGTACTTGAGCCGCAATCACTTCAATCACTTGACAAGCATGATGAAAACCAGGCCCACCCGAAATAGATGAAGTATTATCATATTGCGTAATTACGTATTTACCCGGGCCGGTATAAGACCGAATTCCTTTAGCGTCACTACTTTGGGTAATTAATTTTATACTTACTTCTCCCCCTATGGTATTATATTTGGCATCAATGTTGGCAATGTTACTAGCTAAAGAAGTCGTTATGCTATTGTAGGCACTCCATTCGCTTATCCAATAGCTGTTGCTTGTAACGGCATTTACAGAAAGGGTATTTTTGAGGGTAATAAGTTCGCCTTCACATATTTTGATGGGAATATTATTGGAGGCAGTAAGTGATCCTCCACCGTCTCCTTTAACACTTACTTTAGTTCCATTGATGCTAAATTCTCCTTTCACAGGATCACCAAAATCGGGTTTGCATTGAGCATGAGTTTCCTGCGACAGACAAATCCATCCAGCAATACCTGCTAACACGGTTTTTATGGTTCTAGCAATCCTATTCATATACTATGGGAATCAAAGCTCTCCAAGTTACAAAGAAAAAGACAATACGTCATTTCAAAAATTATTTTGATGATTTAAAACTACTTCATTACATACTGAACGAAAAACTTACTCCTTTTTGCATAGGTTACAAAAAATGCCGACAAAAATTGTGCTAAAAAGTACTAAGTCGGATTTCAGTGGCGAAGGCCTTTGAAAATTTGTTAGTTGGCAAAAATGATATATGACCAACTTGCTAACTAATATTTCAAGAAAATTGGAAGAAAAATATTTATTGAAGAAAAGAATAGTGGTATTAACTTTAGTTTTGGAAATACCATCCAAAACAAATATTACAACCAAATTTTAGTTTATTAATCTCATTATCAAGTAGTTATATTTTCGGGTAATATGAATTTTTTGTAACCTGTAATTGCTAGAAACAAGATTTTAGAGAATGAAGGAACAAAAATTCGTAACTTTGTATTGTCTAATTAGGCATTAACATTTCATTTTTAAAATCGTACATTTCTTCATAAAACCGTTCGAGTCTATTATTCCGTAGTATTTTGGAGGATTTGACTTTTAAAATTATAACATATCAGAAAAGAATCTTGTGTTAATATTTATGCCTTTTTAAAGATAATCATTTAAAAGTTCACATATTCAAATGTGAGTTAACCGCTTAGGATGTCAAATATAAAACTAGATACTATTGAGGAAGCCATTGAAGCTATCCGTCAAGGAAAAATAATTATTGTAGCGGATGATGAAGACCGTGAAAATGAAGGAGATATGATTTGCGCTTCCGAGGCAATGACACCCGAATTAGCCAATTTTATGATTCGTCAAGGTCGTGGATTGATGTGCGTTTCGCTTACGGAAGAACGTTGTCAGGAATTAGGTTTATCCATGATGGTAGGTTCAAATACGGCAACCCATGAAACACCATTTACAGTTTCGGTTGATTTATTAGGTCAAGGTTGCACCACCGGAATATCCGCACAAGACCGTGCAAAGACTATTTTATCTTTAGTTGATGCTAAAACAAAACCCGAAGATTTGGGTCGCCCAGGGCATATTTTTCCGCTAAGAGCCAAAAAAGAAGGCGTTTTGAGAAGAACTGGACATACCGAAGCCGCCATGGATTTTGCCTCACTAGCAGGTTTTCAGCCATCGGGCGTTTTGATTGAAGTCTTGAAAGACGATGGTTCGATGGCTCGCTTGCCAGATTTACGTGAAATTGCTGACAAATTTGATCTTAAATTGGTGACCATTAAAGACTTAGTTGCCTATCGTTTAAAACACGAAAGTTTGATCAAGCGTGAAATCGGCGTAGATATGCCTACCGAATTTGGTCATTTTGAGTTAATTGCCTTCAAACAAACGACCACGGGCGATACGCATCTGGCCTTAATTAAAGGCACTTGGGAAAAAGACGAGGCAATAATGGTGCGAGTACATAGTTCATGCGTTACGGGAGATATTTTTGGCTCGTGTCGTTGCGATTGTGGGGGACAACTACACAAAGCCATGGAAATGGTTGAAAAAGAAGGTAAAGGGGTTATTTTGTATATGTTTCAAGAGGGTAGGGGCATTGGTTTGATTAATAAATTGAAAGCCTATAAACTCCAAGAAATGGGACGTGATACAGTAGAGGCAAATTTGGAATTAGGCTTTAAAATGGATGAGCGAGATTATGGTGTTGGGGCTTCGATTCTGAGAGATTTGGGCGTTAGTAAACTCCGTTTGATTTCAAATAATCCCAAGAAAAGAGCAGGATTATTGGGCTACGGTTTAGAAATTATAGATACCATACCGATTGAAATAGCTTCAAATCCGCATAATGAAAAGTATTTGGAAACAAAGCGTGACAAAATGGGGCATACGTTTAAGGATTTATAATTTAGTGAATTATGAGTTAATAAGTGCTTGGACAAATTTATTCATGGCATGGCTTAACTCATAAACTAATGGCAAGAAGAAAGTTGTCTTCAGTCATGCCATTAGTATTCTGGTAATTAATTTTATTCTGGCACTTAATTACTCAAAATTCAAAATTCACTAGGCTTCCCTTGGAAATTACCTTTCACGAATATTCCTTTTAAAAAATCCACTCATTCTTGGGTGGATTTTTCATTT